>ENA-OWOG01000006-OWOG01000006.1-gut-metagenome-genome-assembly--contig:-NODE-6-length-279626-cov-15.003058_pt1 | contig 279626 bp, 258 predicted proteins | sample MGYA00248249_ERZ651793 | MGnify/ENA primary metagenome ERZ651793 (study PRJEB26908, sample SAMEA4031700) | gut metagenome | biome: gut; feature: normal infant; material: stool | place: China | collected... | reverse complement strand
TATGCTTATTTTTTTGCAAAAAAATAATGTTGGAAGTGACACCGTAGTGGTGTCACCCCAACATTTATTATAGAGCCTATAATCTTAGTTTTTAAAATACTCTTGAGCCTTACCGATTTCGCTACGTAATTTCTCTTCATCGATAGTCAATAGTTCTTTATTTTTCATAAGAACCTTGCCGGCTACAATAGCTGTATTTGCATCAGAGCTATTAGCTGAGTATACAAGTGCTGCTACATCATTGTATCGAGGCATCCAATGCATACCAGATACATCATACAACACGATATCTGCCCGTTGACCTACTGCAATTTTGCCGAGGTCATTATATCCAAGAGCTTTGGCCCCTTCTATAGTCCCCATATTCCAAGCCGATTGTGCAGGAATAGCCTTTGAATCATAGAGACGAGCTTTATGTAATGTAGCTGCTAAACGAACTTCTTCAAGCATATCCGCATTGTTATTTGATGCAGAACCATCTGTACCAAGACCTACAGTAATCCCTTTTTCTATCATTTCAGGAATAGGCGCAATACCGCTAGCCAATTTCAAGTTAGATTGTGGATTATGAGCTACAGCTACATTATTTTCAGCCATAATAGCCATATCTTCTTCTGTTACATGTACGCAGTGAGCTGCCAATGTAGTATTCCAGAACAAACCTAAATCATGCATATGAGCGATTGGTGTTTTACCAGTCGCTTTTATAACATTTTCCACTTCCCCTTTGGTTTCGGATAAGTGCATATGAATGCCACAATTTAGTTCGTGAGATAAAGCAATAACCTTTTCCATATACGCATCTGGACAAGTATATGGCGCATGTGGTCCTAATAGAACCTTGATGCGGTCATTATCATAACCATGATAAGTGCGGAACAAATCTGCATTTTCCACAAGCGCTTGATCAGCTGTAGGAGAAACACCGGCAAGGCCACGGGACAATACTGCTCGAATACCGGTTTCTTTCACCACGTCAGCTGTTGTATTCATAAAGAAATACATATCGCTAAATGTAGTTGTACCAGAACGTAGCATCTCTGCAATACCTAGTTGTGTACCCCATTTAACCAGATCGTCATTCAATTTGGCTTCCGTTGGCCAAATTGCTGTTTCAAGCCAATCCATAAGTTCTAAATCATCAGCATAGTTACGGAATAATCCCATCGCTATATGCGTATGTGTATTGACGAGACCTGGAGCGGCCAATTGACCTTTACCGTCTAGTATTTCCTTTGATTGTGCAGATTTTGATTCTTCTCCGGTTAAGATAGCAGTAATATAACCATTTTCTATTGCAACAGCATGATTTTTTAATGTTCCATTGTCGGTAAGAACATCTACATTGGTAATTAATAAATCTGACATAATGCCTCCTTGTATAGGTATAACCGAGTCTATATAGACTCGGTTAATAAGATGTTCAAGTTAAAGATTATATTAGTTTACCTTTGTTAAGTAATCGATTTGATCTTGTGTTAATGCATCTAAATCGTAGCCCATGGAGTGTAATTTAATTTTTGCTACTTCTTCATCAAGTTCACGAGGCAATACATACACTTTTGGCTCCATGTTTTTACCATTGTTTAATACATGTTCAGCAGCCAATGCTTGCATAGCAAAGGACAAGTCCATAATTTCAGCAGGATGACCATCGCCTGCTGCTAAGTTTACAAGACGACCTTCAGCCAATACATAGAGTTTACGACCATCAGCCATTGTATAGCCTTCAATGTTTTGACGAACACGTTCATGGCTAACTGCAACTTGTTCTAAATCATGAACATTTACTTCGCAATCAAAATGACCAGCGTTGCAAAGAACAGCTTTGTCCTTCATAACTTCGTAATGTTCTTTTACGATAACATCTTTACAACCTGTTACCGTACAGAAGATATCGCCAATTTTAGCAGCTTCTATCATAGGCAATACAGTGAAACCATCAAATACTGCTTCAATAGCTTTAATAGGGTCAACTTCTGTAACAAATACGTGAGCGCCTAAACCTTTAGCACGCATTGCAACGCCTTTACCGCACCAGCCATAACCAGCAACTACAACGTTTTTACCTGCTACTGTAAGATTGGTAGTACGCATAATACCATCCCATACAGATTGGCCTGTACCATAGCGGTTATCGAATAAGTATTTGCAGTTAGAATCGTTAACAGCAATCATAGGGAATGTCAATTGTTTAGCATGTTCCAATGCATACAAACGATGAACACCTGTTGTAGTTTCTTCACTACCACCTAACAAACGTTCTTTAGCATCAGTACGTGTTGTGTGTAATAAATTAACAAGATCACCACCATCATCGATGATAATATGAGGTTTATGATCTAATGCTTTGTTAAGGAACATAAAATATTCTTCATCTGTGCAATCGTACCAAGCATATACAGTAAGACCCATGTCAACAAGTCCTGCAGCTACATCATCTTGTGTAGAAAGAGGGTTTGAACCTGTAACGATAACATCAGCACCACCGCGCTTTAACACAGTTGCAAGGTATGCAGTTTTAGCTTCCAAGTGAACGGAAACAACAATTGTTTGGCCTTTGAAAGTTTGTTCTTTTTCAAAACGATCGCCCAATGTATTTAGTGTAGGCATAAAATTAGAAACCCAATCGATTTTTTTACGGCCTTCAGCAGCGAGATTGATATCTTTAATTAATGATTGCATATGTACCCCTTCATTCTTCAATTAATAATATACAGGTTATGAAAAGAACTTACTTTAACATGATAAGTTTTATATACATCCGTAATGACATCTACTTATTGTCAACAACGGATTGTAAGCGAGCAATAGACTCTTGATAGTTTGCTGTTAAAACACCTTCTTCAGTAATAATAGCTGTTACTAGTTCATGAGGTGTTACATCAAAAGCAGGGTTTAATACATGAATACCCGTAGGCGCAGATGGCACACCTTGGAATGTCAACACTTCATCATCAGCGCGCATTTCAATGGGAATATCCTTACCATCTTTGAGTGTAAAATCAAATGTACTATATGGAGCAGCTACATAAAATGGAATATTATGGAATTTTGCAAGCACTGCTAATCCATAAGTACCAATTTTATTAGCTACATCACCTTCCGTTGTGATGCGATCGGCACCAACTATAATAGCGTCAATTAAACCTTGTTGCATTGCATAGGCCGCCATATTGTCTGTCTCTAATGTAACAGGAATACCATCTTCATGGAGTTCAAAAGCCGTTAAACGTGCACCTTGTAATAAAGGACGCGTTTCATCAGCATATACCATTTCTAATTGGCCCTGTTCATGTAGTTTACGAACCACACCAAGTGCAGTGCCAAGACCACCTGTCGCTAAAGCACCGGCATTACAATGTGTTAGGATTCGTAAATTTTGTTTTCCTTTAAATAAAGTGGCCCCATTAATAGCCATGCGTGTGTTAAGTTGTACATCCTCTTCATGGATAACAATGGCCTCATGCGTGATGCGGTCTATAATTTCATGCATAGACGCAAACGGACCGGCTTTCACAATCGCTATAATACGATTAACAGCCCAAGCTAAATTAATCGCCGTCGGTCGAGTTTCCTTTAATTCTTCACTCCACTCATAAAAGGTTGATAGCTGTTCAGAAAAGGGAACAGCTAAACGATTCGCCTCCGCAGCCGCTAAAATAAGGCCATACCCTGCAGCGACACCGATAGCAGGAGCTCCACGGACACGAAGCATCTTTATGGCCTCTGCCACTTGTCGCCAATCGGTACAATGTAAATATTCCACATGAGTTGGCAATTTTGTTTGATCTAATAAAATAAGCGTGCCATCACGCCATTCAATATTGTTCATGAGAACTCCCTCCACATTGTCATATCAAAATGGATACGATCTCTTATAGTTTAAAACCACCATACTCAGCCATGCGATGATGAGCTGCATAATCTGCATTCATATCAATGGCCTCAATTGTACCTAAAATAAGAGCTTTCAATTGAGATGCCATTTCGCCCATCATTTCAACTACTTCACTGTGAGTAAGAGCATTTTCAGAAATACCAGCTGCATAGTTCGTAATCATAGAGATTGTTGTATACGCCATTTCTGCTTCGTTTGCAAGATTAACCTCTGGTACATTTGTCATACCAACCGTATCGCCACCAAGCATATGGAACATTTTAATCTCTGCAGGTGTTTCAAAACGTGGTCCTTCTGTACATACATAGGTACCGCCATTATGAATAGACAATTTTTGTTCTTTACCTACAGATTCAATGATTTGACGAAGCTCAGGACAATATGGATTTGTCACATCTAAATGTGCAACTGGACGATCACCACCTTCATAAAATGTAGTAACGCGATTTTTTGTAAAATCAAGAAATTGATCTGTTAAAACAAAGTGACCAGGTTCAAAATTCTTATTCAAAGAACCTACGGCAGTTGTAGAAATAATAAATTTAACGCCTAGCTTTTTTAGGCCCCAAATATTGGCACGATAATTAATTTTATGTGGAGGAATCGTATGATCTTTACCATGACGAGCCACAAAAATTACAGTTTTACCTTTATATGTTCCTTGAACATAATCAATTTCTCCATAAGGAGTCATCAAGGATTCTTCATGAATATTTTCAAATATAGACGGATCATAAACACCTGTTCCGCCAATTACACCGATTGCACTCATAGTTGCCTCCTATTAAAAATACTCTATCTTTATATTTTCGCACATAATGGTAAAACAATCTATAGAAAAAGTTCTATTATTGAATTGGCCCTTTAGGCGTAAACATATCTTCTAGTTCTTTTTTAGAGAAATGATACTTTTCATTACAGTAATGACAAACTAGCTCTGTTGTTTCGTCTTCTAAAAGGGATTTCTTATCATCTTCACGCAATGTCATAAGAACACCAGCGAATCGATCACGACTACAACGACATTTAAAAGATACTGGTTCGTTATAGACTTCATTAACAGTAAGTCCGTCTAGCACTTTCTCAACAAGGCCTTTACCATCAGGATGTTCTTTTAAATATTCTGTAACAGGTCCTAATTCATTGATATTCTTTTCTACCATAGCCAATGCAGCATCGGTAGCATCAGGTAAAGCTTGAACGATAAAACCACCAGCTACAATGGTATGATAATCTGGGTCTACGAGAACGCCTAAGCTAATCGTAGATGGCACCTGTTCAGATGTATAAAGGTAATACGCCAAGTCCTCTGCTACTTCACCACTTTGAATAGGGCTAGTAGATGTATAATCTTGAGCCAATTTAGTGAATCTAGTAACTTGTACTTCTCCATGGTAGCCAACTGCAGCACCTACATCGAGTTTTCCAGCACGTTTTAATGGCACATCCACATGTGGCTCATCTACATAACCGCGAACAGTATTATCGGAAAATGCATCGACATGTACAACACCGAGCGGGCCATCACCTTTAATGCGAAGACTTACATTCTCATGGTTTTTAAAATCACCAGCTAATAATAGAGCACCTGTCATGGCACGTCCTAGAGCCGCTGTTGCGACAGGCCATAAATCATGACGTACGCGCGCAGTCTCTACCGTATCCGTTGTAACGGCTATTGACATACGAACCCCTTCACGGGTAGTAAAACGTTTTATATAATCCATTCAATCATTCCTTATATATAATCAAATTATTATGTATTACACTCTTTAGTGCCTATATAGTATAGCATGATATATGTATATTTTCCATTATGCAGGAACATATGTTTGTTTAAGTATCTTTTCTAGTAAAAGAACATATTTTCGATATAAAAAAACACTCAGTATCATAAGATACCGAGTGTTTTCAAAGGTTAATTTAGATTTGATCGATAAGATTAACCATTTCGATAGCACCCATAGCGCAATCGTAACCTTTATTACCCGCTTTTGTACCAGCACGTTCGATAGCTTGTTCAATATTTTCAGTTGTTACTACACCGAACATAACAGGGATACCAGTTTCTAAAGAAACGTGAGCAATACCTTTAGCTACTTCATTACAAACATAATCATAATGCGTAGTAGCCCCACGAATAACTGCACCTACACAAATAACAGCATCATAACGACCAGATAAAGCTGCTTTTTTTGCAATCAAAGGAATTTCATAAGCACCAGGAACCCAAATGACTGTAATATCTTCTTGTTTAACATCATGACGCAATAAACAATCTTCTGCGCCACCAATTAATTTAGATGTAATGAACTCATTAAAACGAGAACCGATAATAGCAAATTTTTTACCAGTACCAACCAAATTACCTTCTTGAACCATCATGTTATAGCCTCCTATGAATGATTAGTTTACATATCTAAGTTAATAAAGAAAAATTAGTCCTCTAACATATGACCCATTTTTTCTTCTTTTGTTTTTAAATAGCCTGCATTAAATTTGTTGGCAGGAATAATAAGAGGTACACGTTTGTGTACATCAACGCCCCAATGTTCTAATCCATGGCGTTTTTCAGGATTATTCGTCAATAAACGGATACTCTTAATACCTAAGAATCGAATAATTTGAGCCGCTAAAGAATATTCGCGCATATCTGCAGGGAAACCTAATTGTTCATTCGCTTCTACTGTATCAAGACCTTGTTCTTGTAATGCATAGGCCTTAATTTTATTGGTTAAGCCAATACCACGACCTTCTTGACGCATATAAACGACAACGCCTTTGCCCTCTTTTTCGATAGCCCGTAATGCATTTTCTAATTGTTCACCACAATCGCAACGTTTAGAACCAAATACATCCCCTGTTAAACATTCGGAGTGAATACGTACAAGTACATCTTCACAATCTTGTACATCGCCCTTAACGATTGCCAGATGCTCTTTATGATCTAAATCATTTTTAAATACGAAGATATTGAAATCACCAAATTTTGTTGGTAATTTGGAACAAGCGCCTAATCCGATCATATCTTCATGTTGTTTGCGATATTCGATGAGTTCTGCTACGGATGCAATTTTTAAATCATGTTCCTTAGCAAATTCGATTAAGTCTGGTAAACGTGCCATATCACCATCATCTTTAGTAATTTCACAGATAACAGCAGCCTCTTGCAAACCAGCAAGACGACAAAGGTCAACAGATGCTTCTGTATGACCTTGGCGTACGAGAACGCCACCTTCTTTATATACCAATGGGAAAACATGACCAGGGCGACGGAAATCAGCAGGCTTTGCATTAGGATCCAATAGTTTTTGAATCGTATAGGCCCGTTCTGCAGGAGAAACACCTGTAGTTGTATCTACATGGTCAACGGTAACAGTAAATGCTGTTTCATGATTATCCGTATTCTTTGTAACCATTGCAGGAATACCAAGGCGTTCCAAAGATTCTCGTCTCATTGGAGTGCACACGATACCACGTGCATATTTAACAAAGAAATTAATATTTTCTTGAGTAGCAAACTCGGCAGCGATGATTAAATCCCCTTCATTTTCGCGGCTTTCATCATCAACGATAATAACAGGTTTACCAACTTTCATATCTTGAAGAACTTCTTCAATGGTGTTCAATGTATAATTCATGGAGACAACTCCTCCTTTTACATAAATCCATTCTCTACTAATAGAGATTCCATGGATTTTTGAGACTTACTTGTATGTGTAGGCTCATCTAATGTCATAAAATGACGAATATAACGGCCTGTAATATCTGTTTCTAAATTTACCTCTGTGCCAATCGACGCATGTCCGAGCACAGTTTCGCTTAATGTATGTGGAATGATAGATACGGAAAAGGTCGATTCCGTTCTTTCCATAATCGTTAAGCTAATGCCATCGATTGTAATAGATCCTTTATAAATGACGTAATCCATAATCGACTTTGGTGCAGAAATCGTGAAAATAATAGCGTTATCTGTACGTTTCATATTGACAATACGACCAGTACCATCTACATGACCAGCCACGATATGACCTCCAAATCTTCCATTAGCAGCCATAGCGCGTTCGAGATTAACGGGTTGATTTACCTTTAAATTGGTAAACGTCGTCATACTTATTGACTCCGGCATAACATCTGCAGTAAATTGGTGATTTCCAATAGATGTGGCAGTTAAACAAACGCCATTAACCGCTACAGAATCGCCAATTTTTAAATCGTCAAAAATTGTATTGCCACCGATCGTCAACACTAAGGATTGGGCACCCTTTTTAACGCTTACTATTTTGCCAACTTCTTCAACGATGCCTGTAAACATAGGAGCCCTCCCTTCCTAAACGATAGGATTCTATACGAATGTTATTATCTAGAATTCTCGAACTTGCAAACTCGAGTGTAGGCGCCTCATGTAATGTAGCAAAACCGATACCACCAACTGCTGATGTACTATTCGCGCCCCCTATGACAAGATTGCCTATATAGGTAACAATTTTATCAAAGGCCAACGATTCAACAAAGGAACTGATAATGGTGGAACCACCTTCAACAAGCACTGATGTGTATTCTTGTTCCCCAAGATGTTCCAAACACGCTTGAATATCTATCTTCTTAATATCTATAGCTACATCAGTGGTACGTCCTTGACGCACCGATTTTGTTGGGAGTTCCTCTACAATTGCTCCAACATTAGCCAAAGCAATTCTACGCTGCTCTGGACAACCTTTCGCTACATAAATGATAACCTTACGATTTGGTATCGTAAATACCTTTGCATCCGTTGGCGTACGCCCCTGACTATCCAGAATAATAATATCTGGCTGATGCACTTCTAATGTATTATCTATCGATACATCGTGTCTCTTGATAATTGCTTCATATAATTCATCTCTAGTGAGCCTACAATTAAGCAATGGATCATCAGCCAAGATTGTACCAATACCAACAAGCATCGCATCATGAGACGCTCGCAATATATGTCCGTCCTTACGGGAACTTTCATTCGTAATCCATTGAGATTGACCGGTGAAAGTAGCAATTTTACCATCTAGGGACATAGCACTTTTTATGGTTACAAACGGTTTATGTGTTTTAATAAATGTAAAGAAATGTTCATTCAACTGAATACATTCATCCACACATACATCTGTAGTTACCTTTATACCAGCATCTGTAAGAATTTGAATGCCCTTACCAGCCACTAGTGGATTTGGATCAGTACTACCAATCACAACGCGAGCAATACCAGATTCTACGACACGCTTTGCACATGGCGGAGTCTTTCCATAATGAGCACAAGGCTCAAGGGTTACATATAAGGTAGCCCCCCTAGCATTGTCGCCCGCGGCATCCAAAGCATGTACTTCCGCATGGGCCTCACCAGCCTTATGGTGATACCCTTCGCCAACTATTGTATTATTTTTTACTACGACGGCACCAACCAAGGGATTTGGCGATGTATGTCCAGTTGCCATTTTTGCAAGACAAATGGCACGCTTCATATATAATTCGTCGTTCATCATAATACCTCAATAAAAAAAGGACTATAAACATAGTCCTTGGGTTATCATATATACACATACAAAATATATGTATTATTGTCTTTTCTCATCCAGACTCTACTGTCGGTATCGGAATTACACCGATTCATGCCATATAGCTCGCGGACTATCACCGCCGGTAAGGAATTTCACCTATCCCCAAAGACTTATCATATTAATTTATATGTTTATAGTACCACTTTTATCATACTTTCGCAAGATTATACATTTGTATATGAGAAAACTTATTAATATCCATCTCAATTATATAGCACTTTTAGAAATTGAACTAATTTTGTGATGTATACAATATATTGTGATAATAGTCACATAATATGCAATCATAAGATACTACTATTTATAGTATACAATGAATTATATTTTTAAATAACATTAATTATCATATAGAGGTGATAATATGGCAAAAAAACGTATATCAGATGTAATCATAGAAGTATTAGCTAACGCAGGCATCGAAAGAATTTATGGTATTACTGGGGATAGTTTAAACTCGGTAAACGATAGTTTACGTCGTAATGGGAAAATTCAATTTGAACACGTGCGCCACGAAGAATCTGCAGCCTTCGCTGCTGGTGCAGAGGCTCTATTAACAGGTAAATTAACCGTATGTGCTGGTAGCTCTGGCCCTGGTAATCTCCATTTAATCAATGGTCTATTTGATTGTCATCGCAATCGTGTACCAGTGCTCGCTATTGCCTCTCATATTCCACAATCCGAAGTCGGTCTCAACTATTTCCAAGAAACACATCCAGAAAATTTATTTAAAGAGTGCTCTTGTTTCTGTGAACTCGTTTCTAATCCAAAGCAAATGCCTGAAATCCTATTCCGCGCCATGAATGCCGCAGTTGGCAATCGCGATGTTGCCGTAATCGTTCTACCTGGTGATGTGGCCGTTATGGAAACAGAAATTGATGAATTACCTACATGGCATGCGCCTAAATTGCCACGCGTAATTCCTCAATCAGAGGATATTCTTGAAATGGTCCAACATATAACCAATGGCAAACGCATTACACTTTTCTGTGGTGCTGGTTGTGCCGGCGCTCATGACGAAGTGGTTGAACTTGCTACTAAATTACAAGCCCCTGTTGTACATGCTTTCAGAGGCAAAGAATGGGTCGAATGGGACAATCCTTATGATGTCGGCATGACAGGTTTGCTTGGTTATACATCCGGTTACCGTGCTATTGAGCAATGCGATACACTAATCATGCTAGGTACTGATTTCCCTTATCGTCCATTCTATCCTGAAAATGCTAAGGTAATTCAAGTAGACATCAATCCATCTGCCCTAGGTGCACGCGTTCCATTAACACAAGGCATCATAGGTTCTGTAAAAGATACATTACACGAACTACTTCCTCATCTTACACAACGAGATGATACTGAATTCATCGATACTGTTCGTAAAGCATACACTAAATTCCGCAATGATTTGGACAGCTATGCCGTTGCAGAACCAGATGGTGTAGCAATTCATCCTCAATATTTCGTAAATCGTCTCAATAAATTGGCTGCTGATGACGCCATCTTTACATTCGATGTAGGCACTCCTGTTATCTGGACAGCACGCCATATTAAAACGAATGGCAAACGTCGTATCATTGGATCCTACAACCACGGTTCCATGGCCAATGCAATGATGCACGCAATAGGAGCTCAAAATGCATGTCCAAATTGCCAAGTTATCTCCCTTTCTGGAGACGGCGGTTTTACAATGATGATGGGTGAAATGTTGTCATTAAAACAATTAAATCTTCCTGTGAAAGTATTCGTATTTAACAATGAAGAACTTAGCTTCATTGCCATGGAAATGAAAGCATCTGGTTACCTAGATTATGCTACAGACTTTGTAAATCCTGACTTTGGTAAACTTGCCGAAGCAGCTGGTATCAAAGGTATTAGCATTACAAACTCTAGCGAAGTTGATGAAAAAATTAAAGAAGCCTTGAACTATAATGAAGGTCCTGTCATTATCAACGTTGGTGTAGATAAACAAGAACTTGCTATGCCTCCAAAAATTGCATACCAACAAGCAAAAGGCTTTAGTAAATACTTGATTAACGCCATCCTTGATGGACGTGGTACAGAACTTAAAGAAATGGCTAAAACTAACTGGATGAAATATAAATCCTTATACTAAAATCTGCTAAATAATTAAACTGCAAAACTTTCAAAAAAAGGTGTCATCAAGCGATGACACCTTTTAATGTTAATCAAATCAGAAGAATTAGCCAAATAACGACATTTGTTCGTCCTCTGGCAAATCACCACAGCATTTAAGTTCTTTCATTGTTTCAATGATGGTAGCAGATACCTTACAACGACGTTGCAAGTCTTTTAACGATGTAAATGGTTTTGTGTCCCGTTCTTCTACGATTGCATCAGCAACGGTTTCACCAAGTGAATCGATAGCTAAGAATGGTGGTAATAGTGCGCCGTCCTTAATGCTAAATCGGCGAGCACCGGAATGTTGAATATCTACATTGATAAAACGATAACCCCGTTGATACATTTCCATAGATACCTCCAAGGCGGACATCAAATCCTTTTCTTTAGGACTGGCACCACGGTCGAGCGCTTTGATACGATTAAATTCTTTCAATTGTGTATTCAAATCACCGGTCATGATCCGTAAATCAAAGGCTTTTGCACGGATGGAAAAATAGGCAGCGTAGAATGCTAACGGATGGTATACCTTAAACCACGCAATGCGGAAGGCCATCATAACGTAAGCAACCGCATGGGCACGAGGGAATAGATAGGAAATCTTTTTACAAGACTCAATAAACCATTCAGGAATATTATTTTCTCGCATTTCTTTTTCAAATTCCGTAGTCGCTTGGCCTTGTTTATTTCTCTTTTCGATGCCCTTCCCTTTACGAACATTTTCCATGACGAAGAAACTGTTTTTCTTGTTCATACCACGATGAATTAAAAAGTTCATTACGTCATCACGAGTAGAAATGGCTTCATTCAATTTACAAGTGCCATTTTTAATGAGTTCTTGTGCATTGTCGAGCCACACATTCGTACCGTGGGAGAAACCAGAAATACGAACAAGATCAGAGAAGGTTTGCGGTCTAGAATCTTCTAGCATGCCCCGTACAAATTTCGTACCACATTCCGGTACGGCAAGGCTAGCTACTTGGTCCCCTTGCAATTGTTCAGGCGTCAATCCGATACCCTCTGTTGAAGAAAATAAACTTAGCGTTCTAGGATCATCAAAAGGAATCGTCTTCGCATCAATACCGGTCAAATCCTCCAACATACGAATAATCGTCGGATCATCATGGCCCAGAATATCGAGTTTTGTCATACGCCCTTCTATAGAGTGATAATCAAAGTGAGTGGTTAACACGCCACTCTCTTTTTTATTCGCCGGATGTTGTATCGGCGTAAAGTGATGCACGTCCATATCACGAGGACAAACCATGATGCCACCCGGATGTTGGCCTGTCGTATTTTTTACATTCGTAAAACCTTTTGCGAGATGTTCAAGGAATCCACTGCGAGCCTGAATATTTCTAAGCTCTGCATATTTCTTTACATACCCAAATGCAGTCTTATCAGCAATGGTACCAATCGTACCCGCTTTAAATACATTATCACGTCCAAACAGTTCTTCCGTGTATTTATGAGCCTTCGCTTGGTAGTCACCAGAGAAGTTCAAATCAATATCTGGAACCTTATCGCCTTCGAAACCAAGGAAGATAGCAAATGGAATGTCATGACCATTCGTTTGTAATGGATGACCGCAATTAGGACAGTCACGACGCGGTAAATCGAATCCACCGGCGTATTCACCATTTTCATAAAATTCCGACCACTTACATTCAGGGCAAATATAATGCGGTGGCAATGGATTAACTTCCGTAATCTCCGACATGGTCGCTGCAAAGGATGAACCTACAGAACCACGAGAACCTACGAGATAGCCATCATCTAGCGATTTTTTTACCAGCTTATGAGCGATATAGTACAACACGCCATAACCATTGCTGATGATACAATCGAGTTCATAATCTAGGCGTTCCTGTACAACACGAGGCAATGGATCACCATAAATCTTCTTCGCATTTACATAACACATTTCTGTGAAAGCTTCATCAGCCCCTTCGATTTTAGGTGAATATGTACCATCTGGCACTGGCTTAATATCTTCAATACTATCGTTGATGGCCCGTGTATTCGCTACAACAACCTCATAGGCCTTTTCTTCACTCAAATATGGGAATGAAGCTAACATTTCATCAGTAGTACGCAAATGTAAATCCGGTTGTTCATCCGCATCAGGGAACCCACAAGCTGTCAACATAATTTCGCGATATATCTTTTCCTCTGGCGTTAAATAATGAACGTCACAAGTAGCACATACGCGTTTATTGAGGGCTTCGCCCAATTCAATAACCGTCTTATTCAGATCGATCAGAGCTTGTTCATCTGGAACGATACCCTTGCGAATTAAGAATGTATTGTTGGTATGTGGTTGAATTTCAAGGTAATCATAGAATGATGCAATCGTTAATAGCTCTTCTTTAGAAGCCCCCTTGACAATAGACTGCATCAATTCACCTGCTTCACAGGCAGACCCTATGAGAATACCTTCACGATGCTCTTCAATGATAGAACGAGGCAAACGAGGTCTCCGTTTATAGTATTCCAAATGGGATATAGAAATCATTTTATACAGATTACGTAAGCCCACCATGTTTTGAGCTAACAAAATAATGTGATATCGAGGCGCCTCGTCTTTTCGTTTTACAACGTCTAAGGATAATTCCTTTTCTAAATCCGCATCATCAACAAGATACCCTTCAACGCCATAAATAACCTTAACACCAAGTTCTTTACCAAGTGCTTGTGCTTCAGGAAAGGCTTGTACAACACCATGGTCCGTAATAGCAACCGCAGGATGGCCCCATTTTTTGACAGTTTTAAATAAATCCTTAATCGATACGAGTGCATCTTTATCACTCATCTTAGTATGGAGATGAAGCTCAACACGAGAATCTGGTCTGTCTTCTGTCCGTTCATTTATATTGTCTTCTTCGATAGCTTCGATACTACGTATAGATAAAATATAGTCCTTATCAAATCGATCATCAAAGTTGACGCTACCTTGAACACGCACCTTTTGCAATTTCTTTAATTGCTTTAACAAGGCATCCCCTTCTTCTGGACTATTCGTAAATTTAATAAACTTCATACTGTTCGTATCATCTACGATACTGCCATTTACGATACTTTTACCAGTCCTAGTATCGCGTTTATCAAGGCCAACGAACACACCTTCAAAAATAACACTTGGTGTTTCTACAGTGCCCATGATGCTGGAGGTCGTGCCCTCAATGCGTGGGCCTAAAATCATACCCTCATCAGTTGGTGCATCCTTAGGAGCACGTTGTGGATATTTCTTGCCCCCTTTGTGTTGATGTCCGCTATTAGCTGAAGATGTAGATGATGAGCTACTAGATACAGATGGATTTCTTGTAGTTACAGACTCATACGATGTGGGGTCTGGATTAAAATAGTCCAATTCCACCGCATCCATAAATGGCACAAACTCATCTGCATAATCGATTTCATCATCATTATTGCCAGCAAAGGACTTTCCTCTCTCTGGCATGTTCTCTTCCTCTAATTTCTGACGATGCGCTTCAACATCTTCAATAAATTCACCTACACCACAACCACCGGCATAGTAGTATGGTGCAAATTCTTCATCATCGTCATCTACCTTCCACGCAAAGCAGCAAGATGTAGTTGCATTGGTAGGAATAGTATCAAAGGAAATATTTTTTTCTTTGTACCAAGCAGCTAATCGTTCTTGTAATGACACTAATGTTTTAAATGCTGAATCTGCTGCTTGTATGGTTACCTGTTTATCATCACAATTCACATAGAAAGCAGGTTTACTATTCTGTTTTGGTACTACTCGATAACGTACTTTCATTTTTATCCCTTATACCCACAATAGGTCAAACATAAATCCCTAAATCGCCACATATCCCCTTTGCTTGTGCGACTATCTAATATTACCTCATATAATCCTTTTAAGAGTGCTTTTAAAGCCTTTATAGAAATACGAGAACTTGCTTCATAGGCCAGTTTTATAGGGTATGGCTTATAAGAGGCCCCATTTTCTTTACAAAAATTTTCTACCTGTTTAGCTGTCATACCTGCAGCACGACATTCGCTTACCAATAATTGGAGCCGCAATTGCCCTTCGATATAGCCCATAGCGCGGTCGATTTCTTTATAGCTAAACATAAACGGAAATAATTCTAATAAGGTATTCACATCTTGTTTTAATAGAGCTTCTTTAAAGGTAAAGATATTTTTAGCTCCATAATTACTGCTATGTTCCATTAAAAAGGATCTATCAATTTTCTTATGATTTCCTAATAACAGAAAATATCGATCAAACTCGGTACGCATAAACGCAACCGGCACATCTTGCCATAACTCCAATAGATGAGATAGATAGTCGTGCCCATCAGGCGTTAGCGTATATCCATTAGAGGTGCAATACTGACGAATCCACATCAATAAATCGTCACCTTCTAATCGCTTACATTCCTTATTAGGAATAGCATCTAATATCTTTTTATTTTGTTTTAATCGTTTATCCACCATATCATGATAGATAATAAGTACTGGATTATCACCGGTATAATTCATCAGTAACTCGGCCAGTGCATCCCATTCTTGACTCTCTTTTTGGCCTGCTTTTTTCAAGATAGGTAGATTGATAAGACAAAATACCTTGGCATCGCCAAATAAAGAATCCTCCATCAATTGTTCTGATATTTTGGAAGGACCTGCTTCATCATGCAATACGCGCACATCTAGGTTTTTATAAGATAAGAAAAACTTTTGTTTCTCTTCTTCTATGAGTTGTGGTTCATTACCATAAATTAGGTATACTTGATTCATCGCCAGTCCTCCTTTCATAATCGATAGTCCGGAATATATTGATAGCCCCATAAATGAACATGTTCTGCATCGGGATCAATGTCTCGCATCGCTCCTCGAGGCATGCTAACAAGCACAGGATGATTCGAATGTAATGCTACAATTTGATTCACCATATACGACTGAGAGGTAATCAAAATAGTGTTCCTCATATCATTTAATTGTAGTTTTTTTTCACCATTTTGTCTATTATAGACCAACACAGACGATATATCATTTTTGTATAAAACAGTATTTTTGCCCGTCGATTGAAATCGTTGAATATGAACATTTTTTAATGGAATACCAAAACTTTGGAGTCCATTTCTTACGCGAATTTCACTAGCTTTCATAGGAATAGCATCAGGCGTATCAATATATACCATAGCCGTTTTTTCATAAGGCTTAACAATGAGGAATGCATTTGACTGTTTCATAGGTACAATATGCAAAATCGTTTCATTCCTATATAAGATGCCACTATAAGCTATAGCAATTATACCGATTCCCATAAGTACAATTCCTTTTGTGAAAGTACTAAATCTAAGCTTTAATGAAACTAGGTTAATATATAGTAATCCAACACATCCATAGTATAACACCCCCAATGTGGCAGAAATGGTACCTATCCACCATAGACATATAGAACTGTTAGCGAGATGCGCATTTGCATATAAACAGATAGTTAATATCCAGTCGATTACGTTCCACACCATACCTATTGGTATAAGTAAGGATATTATGGTACAACCAAATAACATAACAATGGCTATATCAAGTAAAGGTGTAATAATAATAGCTGCAAAAAGACTTGCTAAACTCAAATAGTGAAAGTAATAGAGCTGGAACGGTATCAATAAAAGCTGTGCACTGATGCAGAGTACTAGTGGAGCTTTCACAATCGGTGGCAATACTGTGATCCATCGATATAATGGCATGCCAAATAATAAGAGCCCATAGGTAGCTCCAAAGGATAGTTGAAAGCTCACATCTAATATAAGTAACGGATCATATAGTAAAAATAGTATAGCCGTCACTGCTAATCCTTGCTTCGCCGTATACATACGGCCTTTTAAATAGGCTAAAGCAAGCCAAATACCCATTATGGTAGAACGTACAACAGGTGCACTGAAACCAACCATTATACAATAAAAGATAGATAGTATAATACCACCCATCATAGCATAACGTTTCCTGATACGACATACTCTGCATAGGCCATACACGATAGAAAATAACAGTGCAATATGGGAACCCGATATAGATAAAATATGAATGATACCAGTGTAGCCAAATTGACGTAGCACATCTTGACCTAATTCTCCATAATGGCCTCCTAGAACTAATGAAATGCCAAGCCATTTGGTTGTATCTGATAGATACTGCTCCATCAATACTTCAACAGCACTACGCATGGAATCAATTATGTGAAGACACCGTTGATAATAACCGATATAAGAATCTATCTTATACTGTTTTAGAGCATGTAAATCCACCACCTTATAGGTACCATCAAACATGGCACCCATATCTTCATTACGAATTGCCTTATTTCGCTTATCAATAGTGCCTCTCTCTTCTGTCAAATAGAGTGATTTAGGCGTACCATAAACGATAATCGAATCCCCCATATGAAGATGTGTAGAATTTTCTTGTATTGTTACTCTAATATGCCCATCGGCCTTAATATGCACGCCTTTTGCCGTATCCTTGTGTGGCACTAACCCTAACAATATAGCATTAAATGATCTATATTCTTTCCCATCAATCACTTTTAAATCTACCGGAGAATCAATGAGTAGTGCATATTCGCCTTCTTGTGATAAAAAGAATTTAGTGTGCCCTACATACTGATTAATTTGATGGTTTACATGTAAAAATGATACGCCACCTAATGCACATGAGACGATGCAGGTTACAACTATATATTTAATTGACAAAGACGGTTGTAACCTATAGCGAACCACAGCTTTAACCAATGTATATAGTAGATAGCCAGCAGCACCAAACATACAATACCAACTCGTATCGAGCAATACATAATGCGTGCTATAAGCACATAAAATGCCTAGTATGATACCACTTAGAATATAATGGGCTATCTCCGAATAGGTGATCAGCATATTCATTTTCAAATAAATAGGTAAATTAGACTGTAATTTTATCGCGTATCTTCTTAAATAATCCATCGCCGATACCTTTGACGTGCTTGATATCCTCTATAGATGTAAAAGCGCCCTTACTTTGACGATACTCTTCAATCCGTTTTGCCATGGTTGGCCCAATTCCAGGCAGTGAATCGAGTTCTTTAACGGTAGCCGTATTAATATTAATCTTTTGATTTCGTAGTAATGATTCAGGATTCCCGTGAAAGTTAAATTTGATGTGAATATGTTGTCCGCCTGTCACGGTCTCTGCTAAATTGATGGACTCTACATCTCCATATGGTAGTACACCTCCAGCCCCCTTTATAACATCGCCAATTGTCGAGCTAGATGCCACCTTATAAAGTCCTGGTGATTGAATAGCACCCGTCACATACACAATAGCATCTGCACCTTCAGTATGTTGTTCAGGTTGAGCTACACCATTATTAGCATGAATAGAATTACCTTCATAATGATTAATGCTATTCACGTCTGACGTATTAGCCGCTAATACAGACGAATCTGGCATTATGGGGCTTCCTTCTGTTATAATAGGCCATAGGAAATAAATTCCTACTAAAATACACAGGATTATTACAATCCACTTATGTGACATAATAAGTTGTTTCATATGGTCACCTCCTACTACTAGAGTTTCCATATGCAACAAAAAACTCCTATATGTGACTCTATTAGTCACATAAGCAGGAGTTTTCAAAATTATATCGAATTAAAGGAACATACTTTACCGGTATATCCTATTACTATGTTAAGGAGTCTATAATGAATCAAGAATTATTACGTAAATACGCCCGTACTTTATTGCAATCTGGCGTTAATTTACAAGAAAAGCAAACACTCATCGTATCTGTTGATGTAGACAATAAAGATTTTGCAGTCATCGTTACGGAAGAAGCCTATCAATTGGGTGCCAAAGAGGTTATCATCAATTGGCGCCATACCCCAATTACACGACAACGCTTATTGCATGCTGATGCGTCGGTTCTAGAAACACCGGCTAAATGGATTCCTGTATATTACGAGCAGTATGTAGAGGAAAAAGCTGCCTTTTTATCACTTATCAGTGCCAATCCAAAGGCGTTAGCAGGAATTCCTACAGAGCGCATTAGCCTAAACTCACGCAATCTCAACAAGGTCCTATCCTTCTATCATACAGCCATCATGAACTCATCCGTAACATGGTGTGTAGCCGCTGTACCAACAGTATTGTGGGCTGAACTTCTTGGCTATGAAGGATCAGATGAAGAAAAACTCAACCAACTCTGGCTTACATTACTAAAATTATGTCGTCTCAATGATGTAGAGGCAAAAGAAACATATGCGCATCACATGGCTAAGCTACGCCATCGTCGCGAAGCATTAAACGCTCTTGATTTGAAAGCATTGCAATACACATGTGAAAATGGCACAGATTTACTTCTCGAATTACCAGAAGACCATATTTGGCAAGGTGGCGAAGAGTTCTCCAAAGAGGGTATCAAATTTAATGCCAATATACCTACGGAAGAGGTATTCTGTGCACCTCAATGGAATGGTGTAAATGGTAAAGTAGTCAGTACAAAACCACTTATCTACCAAGGCAATCCTATTTCTAACTTCTCCTTTACCTTTGAAAACGGTAAAATTGTTGATTACACGGCTAAAGAAGGGTTAGATATTCTTAAAGAACTCATCGAAACAGACGAAGGATCTCAATATCTTGGTGAAGTAGCCCTCGTGGATCACTATAGCCCTATTAGCCAATCCAATAGAATTTACTATGAAACATTATTTGACGAAAATGCATCCTGCCATTTAGCAATCGGTGCAGCCTATCCAACTTGTCTAAAAAATAGCGATGGTTTATCTGAAGAGGAACTCAAAGAACGTGGTCTCAACCACTCCCTCGCTCATGTGGACTTTATGATTGGTCACGAAAACATGAATATTAAAGGCATTACAAAAGACGGCCAACAAGTAGATATTATGATCGACGGCCGCTTATTGGTATAACACACAACATATAAAAGGGATGGTACATCCTCCGTAAGCTCCACCGGCCGGGTCTGACTCCGGCCTTCGGCCTCCGCAGGGCCAAAGTCGCTTTCGAAGGATACACCATCCCTCTTTTATCTATTATAGTGTTATTTCCAATACGCGGCCCGTCGATTGATATTCAATAATATCTACACCGGCCGTCTTTAGCATACGTTTTGAAGCCTTAACCTCTTTAGTATCTTTGTACAAATCATCTCGATAAATAACGGCCTTTATGCCGCTTTGGATGATAGCCTTTGCACATTCATTACAAGGGAATAGTGTTACATAAATCTTAGACCCTTCTAAAGAACCACCGCGATAGTTTAGAATCGCATTCAATTCACTATGAACGGTATAAAAATATTTATTATCATCTGCCGTATCCCGTTCCCACGTAAAATCATCATCACTACAATTTAAGGGCATGCCATTATAACCGATGGATAAGATTTTATTATCATTGCTGACGATACAGGCCCCCACTTGTGTATTAGGATCTTTGGATCGTTGCGCAGCCAAAATAGCAACGCCCATAAAGTATTCATCCCAAGAAATATAATCGCTACGTTTTGCCATAATAACCTCTCTAGATAATAAAGCCCCCTTCTACCTATGTAGTTGGGGGCTTTCATTATATTAACAAATCATATATAGAAATATTATTTTACAACGATATTCACAAGTTTACCTGGTACGTAAATAACCTTAACGATTTGTTTACCTTCTGTAAATTCTTGGACACGGCTAGATTCTTTAGCCAATGCTTCCAATTCTTCTTTCGTAATATTTACAGAAACAGTTAATTTATCGCGAACCTTACCATTAACTTGAAGAACCACTTCTACTTCGTCTACTTTAAGAGCAGATTCTTCGTATGTTGGCCAGTTCATAGTATGAACGGATTCAGTTTCGCCAAGTTCATGCCACAATTCTTCTGTAATATGTGGCACGAATGGAGCTAATAACAACACTAGATTATGTGTTAACTCATTAGCAAGATCAGCATTTACGGATTCTGCTTTGTCCTTGTGTGCATACATAGCATTAACAAGTTCCATAATCGCACTAATTGCCGTATTAAAGTTGAAGTTATTATCTAAATCTTCTGTAACCTTTTTGATAACACGGTGTAATTCGCGGCGTAATGCCACTTCGTCTTTTGTAAGGTCACCTGTATGATTTTCTTTTGCTGCTTGGTCATACGCATCAACAATACGCCATACGCGACCTAAGAAACGATAGGAACCTTCAACGCCTTGGTCACTCCAATCAAGATCGCGGTCAACTGGTGCTGCAAATAAGATGAATAAGCGCGCTGTATCAGCACCGTACTTATTGATGATTTCTTCTGGAGAAACCACATTGCCTTTAGATTTAGACATCTTGCTGCCTTCTTTAAGTACCATACCTTGTGTCAAAAGACCACGGAATGGTTCGTTAGCTTCGATGAGGCCTAAATCATGGATAACTTTTACAAAGAAACGAGAGTATAACAAGTGCAAGATAGCATGTTCAATACCACCGATGTATTGGTCAACGTTCATCCAGTAATTAGCAATTTTGGAATCGAATGGTGCTTTATCGTTCAATGCGTCAGTGTAACGCAAGAAGTACCAAGAGGAATCGATGAATGTATCCATAGTATCTGTTTCACGACGCGCAGGGCCACCACATTTAGGACATTTAGCGTTCATGAAAGCTTCGGATGTTGCCAATGGGGATACAGCACCGGATTCAAATTTAACATCTTCAGGAAGACGTACAGGCAATTCTTCTTCTGGTACGAGTTGTTCACCACATTTATCGCAATATACAACAGGAATTGGCACGCCCCAATAACGTTGGCGAGAGATAAGCCAATCGCGAAGGCGGAAATTAGTTTTACCTTCACCGATACCGCGTTCATGAAGTGCAGCCGTAATATTTTTACGAGCCTCTTCAGATGTTTGACCATCAAATTCGCCAGAGTTAATCAACACGCCATCTTCGTGGTCAGATTCTTCCCATGTATCGAAATTGTAGCTTTCACCATTGTGAGAAACAACAGGTTTAATAGGCAAATCGTATTTATGAGCAAATTCCCAGTCCCGTTCGTCATGAGCAGGAGAACCCATAACGGCACCAGTACCATAATCTACGAGAACATAGTTCGCAATCCAAATAGGCACTTGTTCACCAGACATAGGATTTACCGCATAGGAACCGGTAAACATACCTTCCTTAGGAGCTTCTGTAGACGTGCGGTCGATGTCGCTCATGTTGCGCATACGCGTAATAAAAGCATCTAAATCAGTTTTGTTAGGTGCATTTTCAATTAAACGTTCTACATATGGATGTTCAGGAGCCAATACAACGTAACTTACGCCGTAGATTGTATCTACACGAGTCGTATATACGGAAATACGTTCGTTAATGGATGGCACATCAAAAGAGAATTCTGTACCTTCAGAGCGACCGATCCAATTCTTTTGCATCAATTTAACGCGTTGAGGCCAACCATCGAGTGTATCGAGATCATCTAACAAGCGATCTGCATATTCAGTGATACGGAGGAACCATTGAGATAAATCTTTTTTCTCTACAGGATTATCACAACGCCAGCAAAGACCATCAATAACTTGTTCGTTAGCTAATACAGTGTGGCATGTTTCACACCAGTTAACCTTTGCTTCTTTTTTATAAGCTAAACCTTTTTTATAGAATTGTTCGAAGAACCATTGTGTCCATTTATAGTAATCTTCTTTACATGTAGCAACTTCACGGTCCCAATCATAGGAAAGGCCCAATGCTTTTTGTTGTTTTTTCATGTTCTCAATATTATCAAGAGTCCATGTTTTAGGTGCAATACCATGTTTAATAGCTGCATTTTCTGCAGGCATACCAAAGGAATCCCAGCCCATTGGATGCAATACGTTAAAACCATTCATTTTCTTAAAACGCGCTACTACGTCGCCGATGGAATAGTTACGCACATGGCCCATATGCAAATTGCCAGATGGATATGGGAACATTTCTAATGCATAGTATTTCTCTTTACTTTCGTCATATTCAGTTTTAAAAGTATGGTTCTCATCCCAGTACTTTTGCCACTTTTTCTCAATATCTTGGGCTACATATTTTTCGTTCATGTAGGTGCCTCCTCAAATCTGTTTGTGATTCTAATTAATAGTATTATTGTACTACTTCGTACCATAAACCGTCAATTTATCTACTTTTTTACTACTTGAACAGCGGGAACGATAGACGCTATATCATTATCAACCTTTTGCTTTTCATTCACAGTCTTAGCATTCGTTTTTGTACGTTCTTTAGATGCTTTAGCTTCGGCTTTCGCCTTTTCTTTTGCAGCTTTAGCTTCTGCTTTTGCCTTCTCCTTAGCTGCTTTAGCTTCTGCTTTCGCCTTTTCTTTAGCTGCTTTTTCAAGAGCCTTACGTTCAGCTTTTGTTAATGGTTTTTCAACAACAGGCTTAGGAGCTTCAGCAACTGGTGCTGTGTTAGGTGTACCTTTACCTAAATCAACGCCTTGAATCATTGTAATCGTATTATCATCTTCAAAGCCTTTACGCCATGCAGCAAAGCCGGCCAATTGTAATTCTTTCACTAGGTTTAATTTATATCCTAAGGATTTATTATCTTCAAACCAAATCTTATCGGTACCACTAGTTGTTGGAATAGCTGCATAATAAGATTTTAATGTATCATTCCAAATAATATTCGATGCGTGATTTGTGAAATAAGATGATTCATTTTTAATGGCCAATGTTTCACCCCGTGCCATACCGCCTGATTCATGCCAAATTCTAGTGTAGAATGGAATGCCAAGAACAAGCTTATGACTTGGTACCTCTTGCAACATCTTCTCAGCATGATCGCGTACCCAAGGATAACTTGCAACCGGTCCTGCTGTAGTACTCTTGGCCCATGTTTCGTCATAAGCCATTAATACGACATAATCTACACTGTTAGCTAAGGACTTACGGTCATATACAAGAGACCAATTTGGACTATTAGAATATCCTGTTACATCTACAGAGGATTGAATATTATACTTATGTAATTCGTCAGCTAAGTATGCAACGAATCTTGTCAATTTATCACGGTCAGAATAGTCTACATTTTCAAAGTCAAAATTATATCCATCAAATCCATAAATATAAGCGTATTGAATGAGATTTTGAGCGTATTTCTTCCACACTGCTTCATCGGCTAAGATACCACTCGTAAAATCTGGATCAAAACGATTTGTAATAAGCGGCCACACATGATATCCGTTGGCCTTGTATGCTTTCACATAGTCCACATTAATATTAGGACTAGATTCTAAGCCAAGGCTATGCAATTTGAACCAACTTGGAGAAATGATGTTATCTCCGCTGACATTCAATTTTTTTGCATACGGAGTATCTTGGTTAGGCCATGGGTCAAAGGCCCAAGATAGAGGTCCTTGGACAGGTTTATTTTGCAATACTTGCATCGTCTCTGGTGCAGCGGTCAATTGAACGTGGTCCCTATCCTTTGTATAGGTGACGCCTATCAACGGTGTTGCATTTTCTACATCAACATACTCGGCACCATCCCGTTTGGTAATCGGCAATTTAACGGGCTCTCCAACGGCTTTAGGATTCATCGTAATGGTTGTACCATTCAGTTCTAGCTGTGGTACATAGATTGTATAAGATGTCTTATATTGATTGGCCTCATAATTACGGTTAGTCGTATTTAAATATTGTTGTAATGGCACCAACACTTCAGCCTGTACAGTATTACCAGAAATACTAGATAATACAGCGGCTGCCAAGGTAGTGACCATAGCAAATTTACGTAACATGTATGTCTCCTATAATTTATGCTGACTAGCTTTTGTTTACATAACAATTCCTATATTATATCATACATATATCGACACTTATAATTTCTATGCTTATAAAAGCATGAACATTTATTCATAAAGGAGTTCATATGCATCAATATCTATTTTTCATAGGCGATTTCCCGATTAGGGCCTACGGTGTCATGTTAGCACTAGCCATCATTAGCGGTGCCTCTGTAGCCTATTTCTTACTCAAAAAAGACGGTCGTGGGTGGCACGAGCACATTGTTGATTTCTCTATTACAGTCGCTATAGCAGGTCTTATCGGCGCCCGCTTATGGGATGTATTTTTCTTCGATTGGCATTACTATGGCAATCATCTACTCGAAATTCCTTTCGTATGGCAAGGAGGCATGGCCATTCAAGGAGGCGTTGTACTCGGTACATTAGCCGGTTATTGGTATCTAAGAAAACATAATATCGATTTCTGGGCCTTTGCCGATATTTTTGCGCCAGCCCTCATTTTAGCTCAATCGGTTGGGCGTATGGCTAACCTGTTTAACGGCGATGCCTTTGGTCATCCTACGGGTGGAAATTTTGGTATTCTCTATCCTGAAAGCACCCTTGCATACCGCACCTATGGTAATCAACCATTATGGCCAGCTGAAATTTGGGAAGGCCAAATCGATATTCTAATCTTTGTGATCTTACTACTCTTTAGCTCATTCAAACATGCTAAAGGTCAAGTGTTCGTTCTATACGCTATTTTGTATTCCGCAGCGCGATTCTGCTTAGAATTCTTACGCGGTGATTATGTAAACCTCACAATGGGACTTAAATCAGCACAGATGACGAGCCTCATTGTTATGATTGTAGGTATCTGTTTATTTATCTACTTTGGTTATCTAGATAAAAAGCAACAAGATGTGGCTGAAACAGTACCAGAAGCACCACAAAAACAAAAGAAACGTAAATAATAAAATCCTTCATTCACGGATACACAACATCCATGAATGAAGGATTTTTTATATCTATTCAATTATTCTAAACGATAGACTATAAGCGACATGCATGATTTACAGTTGTTCTTGTGCCTTTAATGCGTCAAGTTCTTCTAATGCACGATTGGCAATGAGAGCATTTTTCTCTTTTTTCTTACGAATCCGTTGAGGCCATGATTCCATAATACCAAAATTAACATTCATAGGTTGGAAATTAGATCCTTCATAGGAAGATATATAGTGGCTCAATGATCCGATAGCCGTCGTTTTAGGGAAGTTGATAAATGCATTATCATCAAGGTATCGTTTTACCTGTAACCCTACCATGAGTCCTGATGCGGCTGATTCAAGATACCCTTCTACACCTGTCATTTGACCAGCAAAGAATAGTCGATGATCAGACTGTAATTGGAATGCATGATTGAGCAATTCTGGAGAATTGATATACGTATTACGATGCATCACACCATACCGAATAAATTCTGCATTTTCAAGGCCAGGAATTAAACCAAATACGCGTTTTTGTTCGCCCCATTTTAAATGAGTTTGGAACCCTACGAGGTTAAACATAGTGCCCTCTTTATTTTCCTTACGCAATTGCACTACCGCATAGGATTCTTCATTGGTACGCTTATCCACTAAGCCTACTGGTTTCAATGGGCCATAGCGCAATGTATCCTCTCCACGAGATGCCATGATTTCCACAGGCATACAACCTTCAAAATAGATTTCCTTTTCAAAATCCTTAGGCTGTACGGCCTCAGCATGGGTCAATTCGTGCCAGAAGTGTTTATACTCTTCTTCATTCATAGGGCAATTAAGATAGTCAGCATCCCCTTTATCGTAGCGAGACGCAGCAAACACCTTATCATAGTTAAGCGACTCTGCGGTCACAATCGGAGCCGCTGCATCATAGAAATAAAATCCTGTATTACCGGTTAATTCTCTAATGGCATCACCTAGTGCTTCAGATGTTAATGGACCAGATGCAAAGATAACCGTTCCTTCCGTAGGGATAGATGTTACCTCTTCATGGTGTACCGTAATATTAGGATGACTTTTTACCTTATCCGTTACCATAGCACTAAATAAATGACGATCAACCGCTAAAGCACCACCAGCAGGTACAGCTGTTGCATCTGCACATTCCATAATTAACGAGCCTAAGCGTCGCATTTCTTCCTTTAGTAGACCAACAGCATTCTCTATATTACCAGCGCGCAAAGAATTGCTACAAACTAGTTCAGCAAATTGATCCGTTTGATGAGCCGGAGAACTCTTTACAGGACGCATTTCATATAAATCGACAGCAACACCACGATTGGCAAGTTGCCACGCTGCTTCAGAACCAGCTAAGCCAGCCCCTATAACAGTAACTCTATTTTCACTCACTCTTTGTATCCTCTTCTTTCTTTACTGAATCATCAGACTTTTTCTTTCTCGTTTTCTTAGGTGGTCTAGTTGGACATGTTTCATTGGAGCAGAATTTCTTCGTCGTACCATTTTTATATGATTTTTCAACGATAATGCTGCCACATGTATCGCAGAACTCATGAGTAGGCTTATCCCATAACGTAAAATCGCATTGTGGATAACGATTACAACCATAGAAGATACGACCACGCTTAGATTTCCGTTCTACGATTTCCCCTTCACCGCATTTAGGACAAGCAACACCGGTACCAACCGTAATCGGTTTAGTGTTCTTGCATTCTGGGAAGTTAGCACATGCTAAGAATTTACCATAGCGACCGAATTTATAGACCATAGGATGACCACAAAGCTCACAGGTTTCATCACTTTCCATAGATGCGATTTGAATTTTATCTACATCGCTAGCATCATCCAATTCTTGCTTAAATATATTGTAAAAATCAGTCAATACCTTCACATACGTATCCTTACCATTAGCGATGGCATCGAGCTCCTCTTCAAGTTCTGCAGTAAATCCAGTGTTGATGATTTTTTCAAAATAGTCCACTAAAAAGTCTACTACTACAAAGCCGAGTTCTGTAGGTATGAATTGTTTATTATTTGTTTCTACATAGTTACGGCTAACGATAGTATCTATAATTGGCGCATATGTACTTGGGCGACCAATGCCTAATTCTTCCAATGTTTTGATAAGGCTTGCTTCAGAATATCTAGCAGGCGGTTGCGTAAAATGTTGTTCTGGGTCGATAAGTACAGTTTCCACCACATCAGATTTCTTCAACGCTGGTAATTGTGGCGTATCTTCTTTCTTACTATCTTCATAGACTGCACTAAATCCAGGGAATAACACACGAGAACCAGTTGCCTTAAACGTATAAGTATCATCAATATCTAGTTCAATGGTAGTGGACTCATTTTGTTGTGGTGCCATTTGGCTAGCCATAAAACGATTCCAAATCAATGTATATAACTTTAGTTCATCTCGATTGACAAATGGTTCTACCATTTTAGGTGTCAATTCAAGAGATGTAGGACGAATGGCTTCATGCGCATCTTGAGCTGATTCCTTCTTACCATATACATTCGGTTTAGCGGGGCAATAGTCATCGCCATAGGTTCTCTTAATATAGTCTCTTGCCTGTTCTTGCATATCTTTGGATATACGTGTAGAGTCTGTACGCATATAGGTAATTAAACCTACGTGACCATAAGAACCGATTTCTAAACCTTCATATAAATGTTGAGCAATCATCATGGTCCGTTTAGCCCCAAAATTAAGCTTACGAACACCATCTTGTTGCAATGTAGATGTGGTGAAAGGCGGAGCTGGTTTACGACTTCGTTTACTTTTCTTAACAGATGTAACAGTAGCCGTATGGTCCGCAATAGCCTTTTGGATTGCTACTGCATCTGCTTCACATGTAATATCTAGTTTGTCGCCCTTTACATGAGTTAGTTCAGCGGCAAACTCTTCATTAGTTTTCGTCTTAAATTGTCCTTCAATAGACCAATATTCTTGAGGTACAAAAGCTTGTATTTCACGTTCTCGTTCACAAATGAGACGTACAGCTACGGATTGAACACGACCAGCGCTCAAACCTTTGCAAACCTTTTTCCATAATAGAGGGCTTAATTTATACCCTACAATGCGGTCTAGTACACGACGTGCTTGCTGTGCGTCAACCATGTTCATATCCACAGTGCGTGGATGCTCTAAGGCCTCTGCAACAGCAGTTTTCGTAATTTCATTAAAAGTAATACGACAATTAGATGTGATATCTACGTTTAGAATATATGCTAAATGCCAGGAAATAGCTTCCCCTTCGCGGTCCGGGTCAGTTGCGAGCAATACGGCGCTACTTTCATCGGCATGGGCCACCAAATCATCAATCACCTTTTTACGTGCTACCAGATTACTATATCGTGGGGTAAAGTCATGATCAATGTCGATACCCATTTGAGATTTAGGCAAATCTCGAAGATGGCCCATACTGGCTTTCACAATATAATTAGGGCCTAAAAATTTCTCGATAGTCTTAGATTTAGCCGGTGATTCCACAATGACAAGGATTTTACCATTCGGATTATATACGCGAGGTTTTCGTTGCTCTGGTGGCATCGATGTAGCAACAATCGATTTGTCGCGTACAATACCAACTGGTGTCAACGCTTCTTTTGCTACCTTTTTATTAATCGTAGTCTTTTTCTTTTTTGTTTCTTGTTTTGGTTCTTTCGGTTCCCCAATAACGATAGATCGTTTAATGGACAAGTGCATCACTCCCGATTATGTTAATATAGCCCTTAGAATGAACCTTCTCAATCATATGTTTCATTTCAAGGTCTAATAAAATACTTTGTAATCGTTGTAATGGAATGTGTGTTTTCTTGATTAAATCGCCTACACTAATACATTGATCGGTAGGAATTGTACTCAACACGACCTTCCATTCCATCTTAAAGCTTAACACATCGGACCCTTGCGTATCAACTACACGGGGCTTTAACTCATAATCCTCGATTATATCTTGTGCTTTCGTTAATATATTAGCCCCTTGGCGCATAAGCCAGTGATTGCCCTCCGCTACATTGCTTAAAATACTGCCAGGCACCACATAGATTTCACGGCCTTCATTGGCGGCCATATCAGCCGTTATCAACGATCCACTGCTCGCCTTGGCCTCTACTACGATGATGATTTGTGAAAGCCCACTAATAATGCGATTCCTTGCGGGAAAATGGACTCCTGATGGCGGTGTACCGGGAGGATATTCTGATACTAATAAACCATTGTTCTTAAGAACGGCATCAAATAACCGTTTATTCTCCGGCGGATATACAATATCTAAACCGCATCCCATAACAACGATCACTTGTCCATTTGCCGCTAAAGCACCTTCATGGCTATGACTATCTATGCCCCTCGCACCACCACTGACTATGGCTACATTATACGCAGCTAGTTCCTTACCTATCCGCAGTGCCACATTACGACCATAATCGGAACATTTTCGAGCTCCTACCATGGCAATTTTCATCGTTTCATCATCTAACAACGATACATTTCCTCTCACAAATATGACGGCTGGCGGATTGTATATCTCTTGCAAATGTCCAGGGAATAATACGTCAAGGTACGTAATATATTCTATATGCCAGTTCTTAAGAGCCTTATAGATAGTCCGTAATCGTTCGTCGGTCGCCTCTTTCTCGATTTGCCTATATTTTGTGGACGGAATGCCTAGTATTGTCGTTAGGTTCTTACGATTTTGTAAAGCACACCATGCCTCATAAGGATTTCCAAACTTTTCGACTAAATCACGTATCGTAGCCGCTCCTAGTGAAGAAATACTCTGCATGGCGGCAATGTAAAAATTACTTTCATACTGTTGCTCCATCATGAACTCCTATCCTCGACACATGATATGGAATGTGCCGATACATCATAGCTTCTGAAATATGTTCGTTTTCTATATATAAGGACCCATCTAAATCTGCAATGGTTCGACTCACCTTCAGCAATCGATCAAAGCTACGCCCTGTAAAATGAAATCGTTCATATACGTCTCCTAACAAGCCCCAGCAATCATCGCGTATATTACAAAGTTCACGAATAGCGCCATGTGGCATGGCACCATTTGACTTAAATGGTTGGTCTTGGAAACGTTCTAATTGCATCTGGCGCCCTTGCTCCACGAGTTGTTTCATATCTGCACTGCTCATAGAATCAGAATACATACATAACATATCGTTAAAACTAGGTCTCTCTACAAGGATGAATAGATCTATGCGGTCCAATATAGGTCCAGATATTTTATGCTGATATCTTTCTAATTCTGTAGAGCTACAAACACACTCCTTATGAGGGTCCCCATAATAGCCACAAGGACATGGATTAGCAGCGAGTATACATATAAAATCTGCTGGATAGACATAACTATTTTGTAACCGATTCACTGTAATCATATGAGATTCTAATGGTTGCCGTAACGCATCTAATACATAGCGCGGAAATTCTGGTGCTTCATCAATAAATAGCACCCCTTTATGGGCTAATGTTATTTCTCCCGGTTTTGCATTACTACCTCCCCCTATGATGCTCGCCAAGGTTGCTGTATGGTGAGGACATCTAAAAGGCCGTTTAGCAATCAGCGTATTCTTTTCGAGCAACCCTGCCACATCATAAATGCGTGTTGTTTCTAGCCGCTCCTCCCAACTTAGGGGAGGTAAAATAGTTGGTAATCGTTCTGCCAACATAGTTTTACCAGATCCAGGCGGACCTATCATCATCACGTGGTGAACACCAGCAGCAGCAATAACCATGGCTCGTTTTCCTAGTTCTTGGCCTTGCACATCCTTGTAATCAATGAGGCTGTTGACCGCGTCATTACAATCGTCATCAACAATGTCTACACGATATTCATCCGGTCGTATTACAAGTTTCACAATATCCGTCAATGTATGTGCACCATAGGATGTAATTGCTTCTATATTGTGCAGCAATGATACATTATCCAAACTTGTAAAGATCGTAAGAATCTTGTCATCAAGTGCTTTCATAGCCATACTAAGAATGCCTTGTGTCTTTTTTAGACTGCCATCTAAGGATAATTCGCCTATAAACAGGGTTGATTGTAATAATTTTGTTAATTTAGGTTTGCGTAGCCTAATTTGACCTGATGCGGCTAATACACCTATGGCTATGGGCAAATCTAATCCGGAACTACTTTTTCTGACCTCTGCAGGCCCTAGATTAACAACAATACGACGCATAGGAAAATCAAATCCACTATTTTTAATGGCTGCCCGTACGCGTTCTCTCGATTCTTTTACAGCTTGATTTGGGAGTCCCACAATGTCAAAGACAGGTAGCCCTTGAGATATATCCACCTCTACTGTTACAACGACGCCATCTAAACCATCTATGGTAGCACCATAGACCTTTGCATACATGATGGACCTCCTACATGAAACACTGAGGCATATAGTGTACAGTAGCCTTAAAATCCTCATGCACATATACCTCAACTACATCAAAGGATAGTTCCTTCCATTTGCGATTCTGGGCCCGCAAATCCCGTATAAAATACATAGCTGCCTGCTTAATATGCTTTTGTTTACTTTTTGAAACTGCCTCCCGTGGCAATCCATGGGTGACACCACGACGCGCCTTGATTTCAATAAAATGATAGGTCAGCCCATTTTTGGCGATAATATCGATTTCACCTACCTTTGTTTTGTAATTGGTCGTTACAATTTTCAATCCTTGTTGCTCAATATACTGTCGAGCAATATCTTCTCCCCAATTACCAAGAGCTTTTGCATCTAATAGGTTACAATTTTGTTCACAATTCATCGTATTCATGATTACCTCCTTATGTATATAGATGCTTTCGAATACTTATATATACAACATAAGACGGTCTGACCATGAATGTAAATAGAAAAGAGGTTCCTAATAGTCACCTAGGTGACCAATAGGAACCTCTTTTCTACAGATTTTTCATTTCTATTTCACAATAGAGTAATCTATATATTTATTTTTCTTCTCGATGCCATCCAACGATGGATTTAATTGGTTCGAAGCTCTTTCTATGCAATGGTGTCACACCTTGTTGCTCCACAGCTTCTTTATGAAGTTCTGTATAATATCCCTTATGGATACCAAAACCATAGCCAGGATACTCTTCATCGAGGCTCTTCATATATCGATCCCGCGTAACCTTTGCAATGATAGATGCCGCTGCAATATTAGCACTTTTGCTATCGCCCTTGATGATAGATTCAACAGGTATCGTTAAATCAGGTAATTTCATGGCATCAGCTACGACAGCCTCTGCAGGTACATCAAGGGTGCGAATAGCCTCATACATCGCTTGACGTGTAGCCTCATAAATATTGAGCTCATCAATTTTTTCTGGACCATAGGAAATACAGCTGACCGCCACAGCTTCATCCATAATGATATCATACAATGCTTCACGTTTTTCTTCGGTTAGCTTTTTAGAATCATTAAGGCCTGGAATTAATGTCATAGGCGGTAAAATAACGGCAGCCACCGTAACAGGACCTGCAATAGGACCACGCCCTACTTCATCGACACCAGCCACATGATATACCCCTTCATCGTAGAATATACCTTCATAATCGTACATGCTCATCAAGCGTTGTTGTTCTTTTAGCTCTTTTTCTTGACGTTTAATATAAGAGGCTGCCAATTTTTGAACGGAGGTACGAGTATCTTCTTGTGCTAATGGTAAAATTTCCAAAGCTTGTTCCGTTTCAAAAAGGGCCTTAATATCAGCTACCTTTAACTTAGCGAATATTTCCTTATCCATTATGTATTTCCTCACCATCTTCTGGATAATAAGGTTCTTCATCAACTTGGTCTAGTGTAATTGTACCAAGCTTTGTATTGCGATAGTCTTGCAAAATAATGCGACGCGCCTTATCAAGGTCTACAATACCACCGCTTACAAGACAGCCTCGACGGCGGCCAATGCTTTCAAGAATTGTATCCACATCGACCATCTCTTCTTCTTTTAATTTGTAGCGTTCAATCAAGATATTAGGTGTATTCGTCAATAGATGGTTTAACAATTGCTTAATTACGTGCTCTAAGTCATATACATCATCAGAAATGGCACCTGTCATAGCAAGACGTGCAGCAGCCCGTTGGTCTTCTAATTTAGGCCATAATACGCCTGGCGTATCAAGCAATTCCATATTCTTACCAATTTTAACCCATTGCTGACCACGCGTGTGACCTGCCTTGTTAGCCGTACGGGTTGCTGCAGAACCAGCCAAGGAATTAATCAATGTAGATTTTCCTACATTAGGAATACCTAAGATAATGGTACGTATAGAACGACTGCGTATGCCCTTTGCTACCCAACGATCAATGATAGGTTTACTGAGACGTTCTACAGTAGATACTAATTTCTTATTCCCCTTACCAGACTTGGAATCGATGGCTAATACAGTAATGCCTTGTTGCGTAAAGAATTCTGTCCATTCCTTCGTTGCTTTTGGATCTGCTAAATCTGCCTTATTTAACAGTACAATATGCGGTTTTTGACCAACTAACTCTATGATGACAGGGTTCGCACTAGAGCGAGGAATACGCGCATCTAATAACTCGATAACGACGTCTACTTTTTTGATGTACTCCATTATCATGCGCGTCGCTTTCGCCATATGCCCAGGGAACCAATGTACGATAGGTGAATCTGCCATAATGTCTCCTTTCTATCTATCTTATATGAATATATTTATATCTATATTTTAGCAAAAATAAAAGGCTGCCAACGGCAGCCTTTTAAGAACATTAGCGTTTTTCGCGAATACGAGCAGCTTTACCAGTAAGGTTACGTAAGTAGTACAATTTAGCACGACGAACAACACCACGGCGCATAACTTCGATTTTAGCTAAGCGTGGGCTGTGAAGTGGGAATGTACGTTCTACACCTACACCGGATGCAATACGACGAACTGTGAAAGTTTCACGTACGCCACCGTTTTGACGTTTAATTACCAAGCCTTCGAATACTTGGATACGTTCACGGCTACCTTCCACTACTTTTACGTGTACGCGTACTGTATCACCAGCACGGAAAGTAGGGATGTCTGTACGAAGTTGTTCTTGTTCGAGTACGTTAATAATGTTCATTGTTTCCTCCTGTTTGCAGACATTCAATACCTACACCTTATAGGCAGCGGACTGTCTCAAATTAACAGTAATATTTTATCACAAGTCAATATACAATGCAAGAGGTTACACACTATATCTTGTATAGATTTATATACCCATTTGACCGCAACTATATACAAATAAATACCTTAATCAATACGGCCTAATAGGTCATACAGATCTTGACGATCCTCTGATGATAAGCGTCTAAACCGATGAGCTAACTGCTGTTCCCTATGTTCAACTAAACTATGTGCTTCTTCTTTCCCTGCATCGGTTAGTGTTACAACAGTTGTCCTTTTATCCATCGTATCGATGGTCTTTTCTACAAATCCCAATTGTATGAGTACATCCAGTTGCTCCGATACGGTAGCTGGGCGAATCTGTAAACTATCCACTAATACACGTTGGCTCGTTCCCTTACCGATTGTATATAATTCCATGAGTATTCTATAACGTGAACCTTCACGCTTAGCCGTCACATTACGGAGGGCATTGAATAATTCAACATTTGTAATCATAATGACATCTCCTTACAACTTTGTATACTTTATGTATTCGACATAGATGCCAAAATTCCTGCATAAAGAAAAGGCAACCGTAGTTGCCTTTCCTCAGTTTCACATAGTTAAGACAAATGTAATTTCCTAACTATATAAAATATATGTTATTTTAATGCACTAATATCGCCGATAATAGCCATTACACTATATGCTAAACGAACAAGTTGTAAACGGTTAGCTTTAATAGCTTCATCTTTGTCCATAACCATAACATCTTCAAAGAATTTGTTGATGGCAGGCACCAATGTAGCAGGTACTGCCACAACAGCGTCATAGTCATTTTTATCCCATGCATCGATACTTGCTTCAGATGCTTTTGTAGCCGCTTCATACAAGGCACGTTCTGCATCTTCTTTTAATAGACTTTCATCAACACTGGTATATGTTACATCTTTCACAAGATTATACATGCGTGTGAAAGCTTGTACTAATTCAACATTTTCATCAATGCGGTTTGCCAAGAGAGCTTTCACAAGACCTTCAGCATCGGCAACGGACAATTCATTGTTAGATAACAACAAGTCGATTACGTGATGAGGTACTTCACGGTCAAGGAAGATATTTTTCAAACGCAATGTAATGAATTCTTCTACTTGGCCAAGCAATTCATCTTGTTTATCTGCAGGCACATTAAGAAGATTCATAGATTCCACGATGATTGGGCGCAAGGAAATATTCCATTCGCTGTTAAGCAAGATGTTCAAGATACCAATTGTTTGACGGCGCAATGCATATGGATCTTGGGAGCCTGTAGGAATCAAACCACGGCTAAATGTTGCAACGATGTTATCAATTTTGTCGATAATGGACAACACTTTACCAGCTTCTGTTTGAGGCAATACGTCGCCTGCAAAACGAGGTAAGTATTGCTCAAAAATAGCTTCCGCTACTTCTGGGGATTCACCGTCGAGTAACGCATATTCTTTACCCATTACGCCTTGTAATTCGGTAAATTCTGTAACCATACCTGTTGTAAGGTCTGTTTTGGCAAGTTCAGTAGCACGTTCTAATACGACACGCGCATCTTCGTGTAATTCACATTCTTCACTGAACACACGGCCTAATGTTAACAAACGTTCTGTTTTGTCAGACAAGTTACCAAGACCTTCTTGGAATACGATTTTTGTCAAACCATCTTGACGGTCGATAAGAGGTTTCTTGCGGTCTTCATTAAAGAAGAATTTAGCATCATCTAGGCGAGCGCGCAATACGCGTTCATTACCAGCTTGAACTACTTCAATAGAATGGTCAGAACCGTTGCGAACTGTTAAGAACATTGGCAATAATTTACCGTCTTGGTCAACTAATGGGAAATAACGTTGATGATCTTTCATCGGTGTAATGATAGCTGCATCTGGAAGTGCCAAGTAGGACTCTTCAAAGCCACCACACAATGCTGTAGGCCATTCAACAAGATAGTTAATTTCTTCTAACAAATCATCATCCCAAACGATGGATGCATTTTTAGAAGCAGCAATGTCATGTAATTGTTTGGAGATCAATTCACGACGCGCGTCTTGATCGACCATAACAAAGTTTTCTTTTAATGTTTCTACATAGGATGCTGCATTGTTGATAGTGATTTCATCAGCACCTAAGAAACGATGACCACGTGTTACATTACCAGATTTTACAGTAGCAAATTCTACAGGAATGACTTCTTCATCAAGTAATGCTACAAGCCAACGTACAGGACGTACGAACTTAGCATCTAAATTACCCCAATGCATGGATTTAGGAAAGTTAAGGCCTGTAATCAATTGTGGCAACATATCTGTGACAATATCTTTTGCAGGTACGCCTGCCGTCTTAGTTTCAGCGTAAATATAGCCATCTTCTACAACGAGGTCTGATACATCAAGACCTTTACCACGAGCAAAACCAATAGCTGCTTTTGTAGGATTGCCATCAGCATCATATGCGATGGATGCGGAAGGACCTTTATGACGTTCGCTGATTTCAGCGGATGTATCAGCAAGACCTTTCACGATAAGAGCCAAACGACGTGGTGTGCCATATGTTGCGATGCTTTCAAAAGGAAGATGGGCATCATTTAATTTTGTTTCAGCCAATGTTTTCAATTGACCTAAGATATTTGGCATAAAGCCGGCAGGAATTTCTTCTGCACCGATTTCAAATAATAAATCCTTTGCCATCTTATTTATCTCCTTTCAAAAGTGGGAATCCTAATTCTTCGCGTTTAGCGAGGTATTGTTGTGCACAAATACGAGCTAGTGCACGAACGCGGCCGATGAAAGCAGTACGTTCGCTGATGGAAATAGCACCACGGGAATCAAGCAAGTTGAATGTGTGGGAACATTTCAATACATAATCATAAGCTGGTAATACATAACCTGCGCCGCAAACGCGTTTTGCTTCTGCTTCATACATATCAAACAATTTGAAAAGCATATCTGTATCAGCTAATTCAAAGTTGTAAACGGATTGTTCAACTTCGTTAGCATGCCAAACGTCACCGTATGTAACATGTTCATTCCATTTAAGGTCATATACGTTTTCTACGCCTTGAATGTACATAGCCAAACGTTCTAAACCGTATGTAATTTCTACGGACACTGGTTTACAGTCGATGGAACCCACTTGTTGGAAATAAGTGAACTGCGTTACTTCCATGCCGTCGAGCCATACTTCCCAACCAAGGCCCCAAGCGCCCAATGTTGGAGATTCCCAGTTATCCTCTACGAAACGGATATCGTGATCTTCAGCGTGAATACCAAGTGTTGCCAAGGATTGTAAGTACAATTCTTGAATGTTATCTGGAGATGGTTTTACGATAACTTGGAATTGATGATGTTGGAACAAACGGTTAGGATTATCACCATAACGGCCGTCTGCTGGACGACGAGAAGGTTCTACATAACATACAGCCCATGGTTCAGGACCAATTGCATGCAAGAATGTAGCAGGATTCATTGTACCTGCACCCTTTTCGATGTCATATGGATTTTGAACGATACAACCTTGTTCACTCCAAAACTTTTGTAGATTTAGTATAATCTCTTGAAATGTCATTGCTGCCTCCACTTTACACAACCGACATAAAATCAACCATTTCGTTACAAACAAAAAAGTCCCTGTAACGAAAAACGTTACAGGGACGAGTATACCCGCGGTTCCACCCTATTTGGCTTGCGCCCTCTTTTTTCTATGTTGGCCTTTACTAACAGATACCTGCGTTCCTGCCAATGCTCTACAGCGCCTTCAACCAAATGTGAGCTTACACCGTCCTCACTCGCTTGAGAGGTTTACTACTCTGCTTCATCGCATATATTATACACAATATTGTAGCAATACAGAGGGATGAATGTCAATCTCTCAGAACAATATAATTGTTTAACCAAGAGCTATTAAAAGCAATAAACCTAGTTCTAGATATATATCCCATAAATATACTCCATAAATATAAAAATTAAAGCTACTACTAATACAGCTAAGATGAATAATGATGAAAAAATACACATCAAAAACCATCCTCTTTTTTCATACTCAGTTAGTGTTCCTGCTTTACTTTTACGCCATAAATTATAAGCACCTAAAAAACATATTCCGAATATAAAAATCACATTAATGTTCTCAATAAATTCAGGTAAACCAATATATGATTTTATAAAAATACATATAAGGAAATAGTTTCCAATCACTGTTAAAAGTGTAACCTTCCGAGTACCCTAATATTTAAACATAAGATAGTTAAAACTTAAGAGAGAAAATATAGTTGCTATTTGCTTTTCCATTCGTCTTCTTATTAAGGAGATATTACGTCCATAAAATAAAAGTGTATTTTAATAGCATTATTAAATTAGTGAAATATAATCCATAAGATAAACACGATTCCAATTATGTATATATAATTTTCATTACGTCCATCTTTATATGTACTAGATTCCTTTTTTTGTATATTTCTGATGAAATCTTTAAAAAAATGAAGTACTAAGACTGCACCTAATGGATAAAAATAAGCATATCCAAAATTAAAGAATATATAGAATATTAAAAAACCAATTCCAGCAACTATGCTTACTAAATTTGTAAATTTATATAAATGTGGGTATCGCATATTATTTACCCATTCTTGCTGCTTACGAGTTAAATTCTGTTGTAATACATTTTTATAATACGCACGAAGATCCCAAACCAAAATAAATAATACTACTCCAAAAGTATAATCAAACTTATTTATCATTTAGCAGACTTATCTCCTAACTAGCTTCAAATAACTCTTATATAAAATAACAGTCATGTTAAATCATATTAAAATATAGAATGTTTTATTCAAATAAATGGACAAAACCCTAACTATATAATGACCTTAGTGTTTTATAAATAGCTAGGATCATAGAAATGGATAACATCCATATACGAACATTATTTGAATACATCTATATAAAAGTAATAATAGAACTTATAACCCAAAATCCCAAAAATAACCAACCATAAATACTCTTTTTCGCTATAGGTATACCAACTAATTTTTTGTGAAATCCTAAAATAAATAATATACATACAATTAATCTCGAATTATACTGATTTATCCCTCTTCTATATATCCGTCCAACAATACGACGGCCACGAATTAATGGTGTTAATAGCACTCCACCCATAACTAATATAGGGATAATAAACCTATAGTCTACATTCGGTGCAGTCGCCTCAATGGCATTACCTGTTATAGTAATTGCTAAAAAAATTGTTCCAATTATTCTAAACCTTATTAAATTTAATAACTTAACTATTTTTACATTCATATATGATTATCCAATTTCTTTAATTATAAAAGTCATACTAATGTCCTCTGTGCTATCATATATGTATAGCATCTTATCTATGGTCTTTAAGGTCATAGATTTGGCCACATATCCTGGGGGTACAGAATAGTGGCTACCACGAAAGCTAATGAGGTTACTAGTTGAAACCTTAGCTTTTGGGCGATCTATGCGGTAGGAATCTCTTATCACTTTTGTTGGAAGTGGGGTAAGAGATTCCTTTTCTTTTGCAAGTAGTACAGACGGTATTTGTCTTGTGGCTTGAGAAATCGCTAGATTACTACGTAAAATAATTTTTTGAACCTGTTCTTCCACTTCTTGTATTGTCAGTTTTCCTTGGTACGCATGAATTTCATCTAGAATTTTCATTTGGCTTTCTACTTTACCTTTCGTTTGTGGACGGCGCGCAATACAAGGTTTAAATGTAAAGCCAAAGTCACTTGAAAATTGCTCTGCTCTGGTATGAAGTTGCCCTTTAGTTCCAGCTAGCCTCGGTTGTACCATCACAGTCTTCATATTATCTGTTACTAGTACATGAGGAACACCTTGTAATTGCTCAAAGAATTCTACCAATGCATCTTGTAATGTTTCAGTAGTTCTATCGAACGTGACCTTTGCTAATTTGTATCGAGAATAGCCTAACGTCATCAGCAATATATTAAAAGTTATGTATGTCCCATCTTGCAATAAGAATTTAATATTCTCTTTCCAGTCCACTTGCGCTTGTTCAGCTGGTGCAGTTTCAAAGCGAATCGTATGCTGCGTACTAAGCCGATGTATGTTTTCTATCAAAATAGGATTGAAATGCTGGTATCTTTGAAATATAACCACGAAATGTATAGTAAGCAGCGGTGAGTCCATGGTTGTCTACCAAGTATTGCCATAGAACACGCTTGTAATAAAACTGTTGGGGTGTATCATCAGATAATAAAGTCTGTATTATGTCATGAAATGCATCAATCATAGATGGTTTATGACGATGTGGATCAGGCGTTCCATTTTCATAATGAGATTTTATGGTACGTCCATCATAGCCTAATTCACGACCTAGTAAACTATAATTAGGTTTCAAGTTGCAAGCCTGCAGAATGTCTCTTAGCATTGGTAAATCTGATAATGATGTTACAGTAAATGAACTGTTAATACCGTATACGTATTGCATGTTGTTATCACCTCAACTATAGTATCGGTGATACAATCAAAATTGTACATTCTTATATCATCATTTTTGTACATTCTTAGAGTATCATTTACAATTATGCATTACTTTCAACAAATATCATATACAAATGGGCAATAGCAATTAGCTTATATCCCTTAAACTATTTATATCCCAACTACTTTTTACAAATATTCTGTATATAATAAAAATATTTAAATACGGAACCAATAATAATATGACCCAGAGACCACTATATAAACTATCATGTAATCTACGAATACATAATGTCAGAATTGATAGAATAGCATAAAAATATAAGACATAAAATATACCTATTGATATAGGTGTAAGTATTTCTATTCCTGTCTCATCTTTAATCATAAAAAGTATTGAGATAAAATTTACGATTAAGCTAATAATCATACCAAATGATCCTATACCCAAATAAGCCTCTACACTTTTAGCTCTGCCTTTAAGACAAAACGACTGATGTATATAAATATCCCTCATATACTCTAATAATCCATTTTTATTCTCTAGAGTTATCTTGTTATTTAAATAACCAACAGATTTCGTTGGTGAAATCAATTGAAAACTACTATTCCCATATCGATTATTACTATGATTACTTGGGAGTAAGTATAAAAACATTGTTGGTATAAATATAATACCTACTTCTCTTAGCAAGATTTCTTCAAAAAACACTATATTTAAACCGTCAAGTACAAATAGATCATACATATAATATCCATATATACTACAACTTATTATTAACCATAAGTATAGCCATTTTCCTGATAATCCAAAATCATGTAATCTACGTCTGCTTAACTCTATAACTAAACATACACCCATTAGTTTAAAGATATAACGTAAATAATACATCTCTATTAATTGGATAGACAAAGTGTTTATAATTGCATTACCAACAAAATAAGTAAAGAATAAACCAATCAATATAATAAGGTAGGCCTTCTTATTTATTCGTGTATTATGGAGTAAATCATATATATTTTGTTTTATAAGTTGTATCTCTTCACTTATCATCTATTTTATCTGACGCTTTTTACACTAAAAAATTAATCCGAATTCTAACAAGTATACATAGTCACCTAAATCATCATATCTGATTTTCAACTAAGTAGATTATAACTTATTAAATTTAAGAGAATTCTCACAGTCCCAAAATTTCTTTTAATATACCAAAAATACTAGCCAAGCAACAAAACCTGCACCATAAAAATCATAGTGAATCTCAGCACCAATCATAAAATCATAAGCCATTCCATATATAATGGATGTTAATGCAAATAATGCAAATCCATAGAAAAAGAATTTTTTTATAACAGCCATTTTAATAATTTCCTTATATAAAAAAATAAATTTACTAAAAGAAATAAAATAAGAGTGAAATCATAATTGCCATATATAAGTAATTCATGTGATTGAATACTAAGTATATCAGTCTATTTAGAAACACTTTTATTACTATTTTAATGTAAAGCTAATAAATTTACACCATTATACTCTAATGTCAATAAATTATAGTTTTGATCTATTGAGAATATCCCTTTAAGACCTCCTGCATCAATAAATGAGTAAGTATTATCATCAATCTTATAGAATTCACTTTCTAAAGGTACAAAATATTTATCTAATGCTAAACCTACCTTCTCCGCATCTTCTTTAGAGCACTGCAAAACATCCTGTATTCGTTTAAAAAATGGCTTATGAACATTTTCTATTCTATCTTCTATTATTTTATTAACCTTACTATAAGTCTTATATCTATAAATCAGATATAAAATAGCTAATAATAAAGCGATATTCTCCTTCATAGTTCCCTCTAAAATCGTAGTTAAGTTAACTGTTACAGACTACACCTAATCTATCTTTATATCGATACTTCTAAGATTCCAATTCAACTCTATTTTATATTTTTAATCAACAATACTTTATGCATTCAAATCGCAATTTAAACATTCTCAATACCTATAATAGAAGGCTTAAAAAGAATTAAATATAAAACATATATGTTTACATATGGTATCCATAACCCCAATAGCCATAACGCACTTGCACCAGAGTCATGTAATCTTCTAATAATCATACCTATGTTAGCCAACAGTAACCAATAATAAAAAATATATGCTATATAATCGTGCCACATATGAGATACAAATTGACTTTGAATCATGGTACTTATAATTTGATTTAACAGAGCAACAGTTATGATAAATATAATATTACACCATATAATATGTGATCGACTTTGCCTGCCTTTGATATTCAACATATCGGTAATAAATGTTTTTTTCATCACCTTAAGAATGTCATTTAATCCAATATATTCAATAGTTGATTCATCTAATTTCCTATATTCAATGAGATCGTGATATATAATCTTATGATTGCCTACTAAAGCACCATAACTAGCTAAACCATATTTTAAATCTCTTGGAATATGGTTGAGTAAAATAAACAAAAAAGCTAATAACATAATTCGTATTGACATCCAAAAATAAAGAGAAAATTCAAATGTAACCGAATTTAAACCTGTACTAAAAACACGATAAATATATAGACCGCCAAAGAATATTAAAGCAAAAGCAAAGCAATAACTAACAAGTTTTCCACCTGTATGTAAATCACTATCATTAAAACGATACTGTATTAATCTTGACATTCCTGTAGCGCAAATAAGCAACTGTAAAATTGCTAATATAATATATACAGGTTCAGTAATTCTTAAATCACTTAGCATAAATAAATCAAAACTGTGAAACTCTAATCTAATTATTCCTTCGCTAAAGACTGCTAATAAATAGCCCATTATATATAACGTATAAAATATAAATAATAATAAAGCTATAGTATATTCAATTTTATTTAAACGAATATTATGCTTAAGCATTATCAAATTTTGCTTTAAAATATAATACTCATCCTGTATATAGCTCATATTCCCTTCTCTCTTAATCTAGTAAAGTTTGTAATTTATTAATCTTATATTTATATCACATTATATAAGAATATTAATAAATTTTAAACCACCTACCAAAGATTACCAGTCATCTTTAATAGGTGGTTCATTTTATTCACCCTTAGCGATACGATCTAAGAGTTCAATATGTTATTGTAAATTACGCTTTCACCACAACAGATACACCATCAGGAATAACTGTAATGCTTGCATCTTTTCCTTTTAATTCCAAAGCCTTGTTCAATGCTTCATCAAATGTGCTAGCATGTTGTAAATGCATATCTGTAAGCATCTTAGGATCGCATTGATCTGTTACAACAATAACTGTAAATTGATCTAGAATACGAGCCAAGATTTGCATTTCCCATTGGTCTGGAATTGTTTCATTACGAGGCACCTTAGCAATACGGTCTAATAATTCACGAGGTGTTTTGGCATTTTTAAGGTTTTCGTATAGAGATTCCCCACCATGACCATCATTACAAGCGGCAATCATGATGATAACACCATCTTTTTTACAAGATGCTTCGGCAGCGGTCATGCCTTTTACAGCTTGATATACGTTTTGGTCTAATGGATACCCACCATTTGTAGTGACTACAATATCTGCTGGTACAGCTTTCACACTAGCTAGTTCAGATACAAAAGCACAGCCAGTTTCATGAGCTTGTTCCATATCGCCAGCAAAGGCATTGATAATATGTTTTTCCGCATCGATGACAACATTTAAAATAAATGCTAGTTTCGCAGTACGTCCAGCGTATACCATGTCCTTATGAATTGGATTGTTCTCGATAATACCTGTACGAGCATATGGGCTATTGATAAATTCAGCACAGTGATTTGCCATTACAGTCACTTCGGAAGCAATGCCTGGCAATACGCTTTTTCTACCGCCAGAGAAACCAGCAAAGAAATGTGGTTCAATGAAACCTTCAGAAATTAATAGCTCCGTTTCTACAGCTAGTTTATTGATGATGCAATCTCCACCGGATGGCAATACGCCTATTTTAGTCATTTGACTAGCATCACCAGAGATATGGTTTACAATCTTTTCATTGGCTACGATTTCAGGACCGAATTTATCTACCATTTCTTCATGCGTAGTAGGTCGATGGAAACCAGTAGCTAGTAAAATAGTAATATCAATGGATGGATTGGCTTCACGAATACGGCGAAGTAGAATTGGCATCGTAATTTTACTAGGCACAGGACGCGTATGGTCACTTGTGATGATGACCATGTTGGATTTACCCTTAACCAATTCTTCCAAGCGTTGGCTACCGATAGGATTATCTAGCGCATGTTCTACCAATGCCTCTTGTGAAAGCTCAGCCTTATAGGAATGGGCTTTAGATTCTAATACACCTGCGATATTTTGATCAGGAATATTGATATCTACAAATCCTTTTGCATAGGGTACATTAAATGTTTTCATGGGAATCACTCCTTAACTTAACACTAACAAACTATAAATAACCCGCTACGACAAATCAATCCTCCTTCTTACGCAATTGTCGTTTAAGGTCTAATAAACTCATATCATTTTGCTTAGCAATAGTAACCAGTGAATCATATTCATATTTATGTCTCTTTACACCAAATCCACTGCTTGTTTTGAAAATAATTCTATTGCCTTCCCAATCTATGTCTCCTGTAGACCGGTTCAAAATATATCGATTACAGCGATGGTATCGAATACCAAGGCTAGTAGTATGTCTAAATATTAAATCTCGCACCTTATCCATGTCGCCTTCCTTACAAAGGACCATCAGCATCGTACCAGGTCGTTGTTTTTTCATCATAATCGGTGTGGTAAACACGTCTAGTGCTGGTGAAAGTAATAACTGTTCTACTGCATAGCCGATTTCTTCTGGCGTCATATCGTCAAGATTACAAGACATTTCAATGATTGTGTCTTCTAAATCATTGTTTATTTCAATAAAAGCGCGAATGCAATTCGGTCGTTCAAATTGTTTCGTGCCAAATCCATAAGATACCTTTGTTGGTGTCATAACTGGCATATGGCTAAAAGCTGTGCCAAAATACTTGGCTAACGCTGCGCCTGTAGGTGTACATAACTCCCCTTTAATTTGATAATCTGCGTACATTGGAATACCAGATAACAATTCCATCGTTGCTGGTGCTGGCACAGACAGTTCTCCGTGAGCACAGTGAACCGTGCCAGTTCCTACATGTATAGGTGAGATGATAATCTCATCAAACTTCAATGCCTCTAAGAGTACACAAACGGCTACAATATCTGCAATAGCATCGAGCATGCCCAGCTCATGGAAATGAATTTGTGTCACTGTCGATTTATGAACCTTAGCCTCCGCTTGAGCTACCAGATTATATACGTTTCTAGCATTCTGTTTACACGTATCGGAAATAGATAAACTATTAATTATATCCGTTACACCTTGTAAGCCTCGGCCATGCACATGATGGTGATGATCAGTATGATGTTGGTCATGAGAACTACCTGTATGATGTTCAGACTCTTCTATACCATTTATGGTAACCGCTACCCGATAACCTTGTAAGCCCTTATCTTCTTTCGGAATAAGTGTATAGGTAACATTAGGTATCCCTATTTGATTAAGTCGTTCTATCCATATTTCAGGGTTATCTACTAAACCGAGTAATGTCGCGGTCAGCATGTCTCCTGCAATGCCCATTTGACAATCTAAAAATAATCGTTTCATTTACTTTCACCTATATGATTAATCATATTCGCTGTATAAGCAGCACCAAATCCATTGTCTATGTTGACAACCGTAACACCGCTAGCGCAGGAATTGAGCATCGATAATAACGCCGTAACACCACCAAATGCCGTTCCATAACCAACACTAGTTGGTACGGCAATAACAGGTACATCCACAAGGCCCCCAACAACACTTGCTAAAGCCCCTTCCATGCCGGCAATGACAACGATAACCTTAGCAGACATAATAGTATCTAAATGTTGTAACAAACGATGAATACCCGCCACACCTACGTCATAAATTCGATTGACCGTATTACCATAAAATTCAGCTGTAATTGCACATTCTTCAGCCACTTTATAATCACTTGTACCGCCGGTAACAATAGCTATACTTGACTCTGTTTTCTTCGTAGGCATATCACCAATGTAGCCGATATGAGCATCCTTGATATATGTCAAGGAATGCTGTTCTTGAACCTCTGCAGCCACATCAGGTGCTAAGCGTGTAATCAATATATGACCTTGCCCATTAGACTGCATGGAGGAGATAATACCCACGATTTGTTCACTAGTTTTACCAGCACCATAAATAACCTCTGGTACACCTTGTCGTAATTGACGATGTAAATCTACGTTTGCATACCCTAAATCCTCTATCGGTTTCATCTTTAGCTTTAATAAGGCTGCATCCACATCTACCTGTCCATTTTTTACTTGCTCTAAAAGGGATCTAATATCATCGCTCATGAACGCACCTCTAAATCTAATACAACATCATCAAACATAGATTTAAAAAATATGAGAATCTCAATCCTATTCTTAATAACAATAGCTATTTGATTCTCTGGGACTTGAATTTTAGCAGTATTTCCTATCAGACGAACTCTAAAATCTGATAAACCTAACGAAAATAAATACCCTTCCGCTTTTTCAACATGTTCTAAATCATGACCTGTTATGTGCTGTCCTGCTTGAAATCTCGTAGCTAAACAGGCGTAGGATGGTTTATCCCAGGTAAATAAATTAGCCTGTTTGGCCAACTGGCGAATCATAGATTTTGTTAAGCCACAGTCTCTTAGTGGCGACTTAACAGATAGCTCAGCTATTGCTTTCATACCAGGGCGATCATCTACCTCATCACTGGCATTGGTTCCATCGCATAATATGGAAAATCCATCCCGTTTAGCCTGTTCACTTATCGTTGTGAATACATGATGTTTACAGTAATAGCATCGATCACTTGGATTGCTCGTTACATCATCATGTTCGAGTACATCAATATCTATGATTTCTAAGGGAATACCGATATATTCTGCAGTTTTCTTGGCATCATCTAATTCAAACTGTGGCACAAACTGGGACTTAACAGTATATGCTTTGCATGGAATGCCAGATTGTTTGACAGCATACGCTAAATAGGATGAATCTACACCACCAGATAAAGCCACACCTACATTACCTAATGTCTTTATATACTCGATTAATTCCATTCCATACAATCCTTTAATAAATTTCTATAATCTATAGTTTCAAAATAAAAAAATAAAATAGAGCCATCACTATAGACTCTAATATCACTCTACCATATATAGAACAACCAATAATGTATTTAGTATAAAACTTTTTGTTCGCATTTTCTAACTCATAAATGAGATATATGTTCAGGTAATACATTATATTTTTTCTATATAAGAAAACCACTTATCTTAAATAGGTTTATCTAACCTATTCGAGATAAGTGGTTTAAAATTTATAAAAAATTTTGATAAGGAGTCTTATGAATCGATATCTAACAATTTATTAGTATATATTATAAACTCATCAAAAATTTTACACTTTGCAGTTGTTTACCTATTGCCTGTTCACAATAAGAAAATAGTAATCGTTCTAGTTCCTTCCATACAGTTCCAGGAAGTTCAATAGGTGCTGCATCGCCCCATTGATAGGCCAAAATATTTGGCATTGCGTTGCGTAATGAAAGGGATGGATTCATATGTGTATGTATCCGTAGTTCGTTCCAGAATAAATCAATTCCATCTCCGGTATTAAAAGCCTCATGTTGTGGCATTACCCCCGCTAACGACAACATTTGCCATCCCAATATAATAGTCCCTAATCGTACATTTCGTTGACGTATCGATTTTGAATAATTGACTACAGTATTAAATACATTACGATCAACATCATACGATGCAAATAGTTCTTGTATCAGTTCACTGGCTACGGCTGCATACGTAATATTATCTAGATTCGTATCTAGAGATTCCACCACATAGGACCCATCTATTTGTGTGACTTTCACAAATTCTCCGTCCTGCACAACTGTTATATACATAGCGCTGAAGGGGCGTAAATAGGATGCATTACGCAATGTTTGCAACCGTTTATGCGGAAAAGAGGCCCTAATAATACCTAAGGACGGTGTGATAAAGGTAAACACCGAATAGAGCTTGTATTTTTTTCGGCTCACCACGATGGCCGGCGTATTGAAAGCGCCACTAATCTTGTTCATGTTCATCGTCCGTAACAGTTTCAGACTCAGGTAAAGGTGTTACACGCAAACGTGAAATACGATAACCTTGCATCTTAATTACTTCAAATGTATAACCATAAGCATCAACAGTATCCCCCACAATTGGAGTGCGGCCTAATAGACCGAAGATATAGCCACCAATCGTATCGGAATCGGAGTCTTCAATGTGAATATTCATCATTTCAGATACTTCATCGACAAGAACCTTGCCGTCAAACTCAAAGGAGCCATCAGAATAACTCATCGTAGCCGGCAAATGAGGTTCATGTTCGTCTTGAATATCCCCTACCAATTCTTCGATGATATCCTCTAACCCCACAAGGCCAACCATACCGCCGTATTCATCGACAACAACGGCTTGGTAAATACGACGTGTTCGCATGTATTGCAATAAGGTAGATAATTTCATAACCTCAGGAACTGTCAAAATATCTCGTTTGATATTGCGCAAATCTTTTCTAGCCTGCTTTTGACGTTCCATCAAATCCTTAATGTGTACAAGGCCTACAATATGATCCTTATCTTCCACACACAATGGGTATCTCGTATGCGATGTAGAACGAATGACCTTCATGGCTTCATCATAACCATCTTCAACGAAAATACAATCCACATCTTGGCGAGGTACCATAACCTCTTTTGCCATACGTTCCACAAAGTTGAAAACATTGTCTATCAACTCAGATTCTACCTGATTCAACTGACCTTCTTCATGACTTCGAGAAATCATCATGCGTAGTTCCTCTTCCGTATATACAAGGTCTAGTTCAGTTAGATATTTTGTTTGGTAAAATTTAAGGATACAGTTAGATATTTTACTAGCTAACCATACAAAAGGATATACAATACGACCAACACCAACGACGATGCGGCTATGCATATTGACATACTTTGTAGGGAATGATAATCCCAATGCTTTCGGTACAATTTCACCAAAGATAAGGACAATAAGGCTAATGATAATAAGCAAGAGAAAATCCAAAATATGATGAACCCAGGTTCCATGGATATTGAAAATATCCATAATACCAGCTACAAAGCTATTAAAGATATATGTACCAGTTCCCGCCAAGGTGAGAATGAAAAAGAGTATTAGAAATTGTGTAGTATTAAGAAAATACTCAGGATTTTGGTATAGCTTTAACAAGAATTGACGATCCTTTTCATGTAGGATTTCCATATCCTCTACGTGTTCCTTGCGCAACCGTGCAAAGGAAAATTTTGCTACCACCAAAAAGTTAATTAAGAAAATACATACTATGCCGAACCCAATCGGTAACAGGGCATCTATACTGTCCATAACAATCCTTTCTAACTATAATCAATCTAAATAATCTATTTTTTATATCCCAATTCTGAAAGCATACCCGATTTATTGCGCCAATCTTTTTTAACCTTAACCCATAAATCAAGATACACTTTTGTAGCCAACAACTTTTGAATATCCATGCGCGCTTCTGCGCCAATCTTACGTAGTAACGCACCCTTATTACCAATGATAATGCCCTTTTGAGAATCGCGTTCACAATAGATGGTAGCACGAATATATGTGGTTCCATCATCGCGGGTCTTCATTTCATCCACATCGACAGCGATAGCATGAGGAATTTCATCACGGGTAGACAACAAAATCTTTTCGCGAACGATATCGGAAATAATCAATCGTTCTGGTTGATCCGTAATCATATCTTCTGGGAAGTATTGAGGACCTTCTGGCAAATGCTCACCTAGCACAGTAAGAAGTTCAGATAAATTTTCTTTATTTTTTGCCGAAATAGGAATGACACCAGCAAATGGATACGCATCTTGATAGGATACAATGGCTTCTAACACTTGTTCTTTTTGCAGTGTATCAATCTTATTGACTACGAGGAATACCGGTACTTTCACACGTTTTAATTGTTCAATGATAAAATTATCTCCTGGACCTCGTTTTTCATTACCTGCCACAACAAATAGAACAGCCTCTGTTTCCTTCAAAGATTCAATGGCTGCATCGACCATGAATTCACCTAATTTATGTTTTGGCTTATGTACGCCAGGTGTATCCATGAAAACGATTTGTTTTTCTTCATCGGTGTAAACACAAATAATGCGGTTACGCGTTGTCTGTGCCTTATCGGATACAATGGCAATCTTGTCGCCTATCAAAGCATTAATCATGGTAGACTTGCCTACATTTGGTCGCCCTACAACGGCTACGAAGCCGGATTTAAAATGTTCTGCTTTATTCATTATATGGTTGATCCTCTCGTACATACCCTAAATTAGAAAGCACAAATTCTTCTTCTGTGCGCATTTCTTTTTTATCTTCATCGGTCATATGGTCATAGCCTAAAATATGCAAACAACTATGTGTTGTTAAATAGGCTAATTCCCGTTCAAAACTATGCCCGTACTCGACAGCTTGTTCATGAGCTCGTTCCAAGGAGAGTATCATATCCCCCAATAGGTGATGTTCCTCTTCACTGCCTTCGTAATCGTCCCCTTCATTAAGGGCAAAGGACAATACATCTGTTGGTCTATCAATACCGCGATATTCCTTATTTAGTTCATGAATTTTCTTATTGTCGCATAGTAGAATGCTTAACTCATCATCTTCAAGTCCATACACGCGGCTCACTTCATCGCAAACCTTTTGTATAACCTCTTCAATCTTAGTATCTCGGGCTATACCATCATCATAACTAATTTGTATATGCATAATTCTTATTCTTCCTTTGAAAGCTTTTGATGGTATGCATCATAGGCTTTAACGATGCGACCTACCAAATCATGACGCACCACATCTTGATCTGTAAAATACACCATATGAATACCAGACACGCGTTTTAATACCTTTTCTGCTTCAAAAAGACCAGATGTCACACGCGGAGGCAAGTCAATTTGTGTTTTATCACCATTGACGACCATTTTAGAGTTATTACCTAAACGAGTTAAGAACATCTTCATTTGCTCTGCCGTCGTATTCTGTGCTTCATCCAAGATGACGAAGGCATTTTCTAATGTACGACCGCGCATGTACGCTAATGGTGCCACCTCGATTGTGCCCCGTTCCATAAAGCGTTGTACTTGTTCAATACCAAACATTTCGTGCAACGCATCATAAAGCGGACGCAAATATGGATCTACCTTATCTTGTAATTCGCCAGGTAAGAACCCTAGTCGTTCACCAGCCTCTACGGCAGGTCGCGTCAAAATAATCTTATCTACATTGCGGTTCTTCAAGTAAAATGCGGCTAATGCAACAGCTAAGAACGTTTTACCCGTACCGGCAGGTCCAATGCCAAAGGTGATAGTATTCTTGCGAATACTGTCCACATATTGCTTTTGACCTTCCGTCTTTGGCGTAATGCTTTTACCGCGCATCGTTACGGACAAAGTATCCTCGAACATAGAGTGAAGGGCATCCCCTTTGCCATTCATCACCATCTTAGCCGCAATGCGAACTTGAGATTCTGTAATCGTACTACCTTCTTTATAGAGGAATACCAGTTCCTCTAATGTACGATACAACGCCTCTACTTGAAGCTCGTCCCCTTTTATGACAACTGTATCACCACGGGATACAATATCCGCAGGAATGACTTCATTCATCATTTGTAAATATCTATTGTGTTGACCTAGTATAGATTGTGCTAAGTCATAGGTAGGAAAGGTAAATACCCGTTCACTCATGCTTGTCCCCCATCTATAAATTTACGTACTGCTTTACCATTTAAATAATCACATAAATCGCCTTGATGTGCATCTAGTTCATCCATCATATCGTCGATTAAATCCTGTACACGCCACCAGCCCATAGACCAATTGGTAAATAATGTATTATCCTCTGGGGCACGCCCCACTAATCGTTGTAACACGATATCTGGATGGAGATGGCGTAAAAACTGAACGACGCGCTCCGCATATTCCTCGGCGCTAATCAAAGTAATTTGACCTTCTTCATACCATTTGGCCATCACTGTATGTTTCACAATATATAGAGCATGTAACTTTACTTGGTCAACGCCAAGGGATGATAAAATTTTGGCCCCTTCAATGGTATCCTCCATCGTATCCCAAGGCAAATTAACAATCATATGTGTGGTCACATTAAATCCATAACGCTTAATATGTAAAACCGCATCGATAAATTGCGCTAAATCATGGCCTCGATTAATCTTCTCAAGTGTATGATAATTAACGGTTTGCAATCCTAATTCAATGTAGATATCCTTATGAAATCGTTGTTGTATGTCCTGTAATACATCTAAATACTCATTAGAAATACAATCAGGTCTCGTAGCGATTGCAATCCCTACGGCTTCATCAATACAACCTTGTTCCATATAGGATTTAAAATCCTCAAGAGGTAAATAGGTATTACTAAAGTTTTGATAATAAGGTATAAATTTTTTAGCCTTATATTTAGGTCCGATGTGTGCAATATTTTCTTCTAATTGCATGCGCACCGTCATCCATGCAGGTCTATTTTCATAACCGGCACCGATTTCCCCACAGAATGTACATCCTCCAACACCAGCTGATCCATCTCGATTAGGACAAGTTAACGGTAATGCAACAGGTAATTTATATACCTTTTCACCATATGTTTCTTTATAAAATTTTGACACCATCCGGTACCGTTTCGGTCTCGTTGTATCTGACATAACACTCCTCTATATCATTGTATGTTTTCAGGGCGAATGAATGGGGCCACCTCTTTATTCACATCTATAATCACTGTGAAAGCCCCTTCAGGTATATGTTGAATGCCTAAATATGATGCTGTTTCACGGCTCATATTCATTTCCACATATTGTTGGCGAATTTTGCGCCATTCTTTAAATGTATAATTGGGAATAAATGTAGACGCAATCTCTTCATTACGCCAAAACGCTTCGCCTACTTGTAGTAATTCCTTTGTTTGTTTAGGCAATCCTACTGCGTCACTGCGCACCTTACCGCGATAGCTTACCAATGTATCGTATTGTAATAACTCTGCAGCTATCGTATCACCTTTTGCAAGGAAGAAACGATATAAGAATTCAATTTGGTCTATATCCTTAAGATTAACCTTATGATTACCTTCCTTAAGCCATGCACGTGTCATATCACAAAAATAGGTAAATGCATCTGTTTCACCGTGAATCAATTGTTGTCCGATATAGCCAAAGGTTGTTCTAAATCGTTCACTATTATAAAAACGCTCAAATACATCTTCAAAATATTTCAAGAAACGTACATCATCATAAGGTAGTACATGCGTGCTTAGAACCTCATATGGAGCCAATGGATCTGCCACATATTTATATTCACGCATCCGTCGCACACCAGATCCTTTTAGCAATTTTAAGAATCCAATTTGTAATGCATGAGGTTGTAAGCTAAATAAATCGTTAAAAGATTGTCCAAATCGTTTAAAATCCTCGTGAGGCAATCCTACGATAAGATCCATGTGAACATGCGTACGTCCTGCTTGAATAATAGGACGTATAGATTTTTGGATGTATGGCCAATCATTATAGCGATTGATAGCATCTAATGTTTTCTTATGCGTACTTTGTACACCTACCTCGATTTGAATGCGTCCAGGCGGCGTTTCACAAAGAATGTTAGTTTCCCACTCCGTCATAAGCTCTGGTTCCATTTCTAAGTGGAAATTCATATCTGTATCGCTGTCTCTCATAAACTCCATAAGTGGTCTATGATGATGAGGTGCACAGTTAAAGGTGCGGTCTACAAATTTTACTTGCTTCACACCATGATCAATAAACCATTGCAATTCTTCTAATGTCCGCTCTTGAGGAAAGAATCGTACAGTATTCTTATTACCCGACAAACAGTACTGACAGGAAAAAGGACAACCACGAGAGGATTCATAATAAATAATCTTATGCTCTAAATCCTCCATATCTTCTTCTGTATATGGAAATGGTATAGACGATAAATCAGAAACCTCTACAGCCTCTAAAGATCCTAGAATACTACCATCCCTACGTCCTCTCACACCGGGAATCACAGGGTCTAATCCATCATTACCAAGCTGTAATGCCGTTACAAGATCATGGAATGCTTCCTCGCCCTCACCTTGTACAATATAATCGATATTCGGACATCGTTCTAATAATTCATCGGCTGTGAAAGAAACCTCTGGTCCGCCCAATACAATTTTAATATCTGGTCGTACGGCTTTCACCATATCCACCACATGCAAGGTCATTTCTATATTCCAAATGTAGCAGGCAAAACCTAGGACATCGATATCATGCTCTGTAATATCGCTAAGAATATGCAAAACAGGCATATTAATAGTATATTCCACTATATCGTATGCCTGTCCATGGGCTTCACCATAAGCCTTGAGATATCTCAAGGCTAGTGAAGAATGTATAAATTTTGAGTTTAATGTTGATAGAACTACGTTCATAGTACCCCTTTAGCATCATCGAATGGACTTGCCACCGTCTTGTCATAATAGATATATTATACCATTAAAACAAGCCTAAGATAAAGGAGATAATAGCCCCTACTAGGATGACCACGCCAACGATGGACAAGATGATGCCGCCAAAGAATACGATAGCTGCTAAGATTGCAACTAATACAATAATCATAATGATACGGCTTATCCAACTAGAACCGCCAAAATGATATACCTTCACACGAGGGCCATAGTCTTGAAATTGCTCATACCCACTTCGGTCTTCTTCTTTTTGAGTAGGTGTAAATTCAACTTGTACAGTATCCCCTTCTTCATCAATGGTAACGCCATCAAAATCGCGGCGCTCTGTATCGCTTAGGACACGTGTCTTAGTTTCTTGTTCTTTATTTTCATTCATTGTATTTTGGTTATTCATGATATATTCCTTATCACAAAACTATTAATCAATTTTATACAATTTATTATACCATAATAGTCATGGAAACAAAATATCCCCTATGGTAAATATACCATAGAGGACAATTCGTTTATACAATATTAAGATGAACTAAGTCAAGACAGTCTTAGTCGTTTAAGAATTTTTGTAATAATTGGTTAACCATACCAGGGTTAGCACGGCCTTTGGATTCTTTCATAACTTGACCTACCAAGAAACCGATAGCTTTGCCATTACCGCCCTTAAAGTCAGCCACTGGTTGTGGGTTATTAGCGATAACTTGTTTTACGATTTCTTCAATAGCGCCAGTATCTGTAATTTGAACAAGACCTTCTTCTTTTACGATAGCATCAGCATCCTTGCCGGATTCCCACATAGATACGATAACTTTTTTCGCAATTTTACCAGAAATGGTGCCTTTTTCAATAAGAGCAATCATACCAGCCAAGTTTTCAGGGCTTACCTTAGATTCACCAAATGTTAAGCCGCTTTCATTGATCATCTTAGACAAGTCACCAAGCATCCAGTTAGCCACAGTCTTAGGATCTGCGCCAGCTTTCACAGCGGCATCTAAATAATCAGCCGTCTTACGAGCCATGGTAAGGATGGTTGCATCTTCACGAGACAAGCCATATTCGGATACAAAGCGCGCAATTTTAGCGTCTTGCAACTCAGGCAAAGAATTACGTACTTCTTCGATTTTTTCGTCTGTAATTACGATTGGTACCAAGTCTGGTTCTGGGAAGTAACGGTAATCATTTTCTTCGTCCTTCTTACGCATGCCAAGAGTGATGCCTTGTGCATCATCCCACGTACGTGTTTCTTGGTCTACTTTGCCGCCTGCTTCGATAAGCTTAGCTTGACGCAATGCTTCGTATTCAACAACCTTTTGAATAGCTGTTAAGGAGTTAACGTTTTTAGTTTCTGTACGTGTACCAAATTCTTTGGAGCCACGAAGGCGTACGGATACGTTACAGTCACCACGCAAGGAACCTTCTTCCATACGACCGTCAGATACTTCTAAATATTGCAAAATGGAACGCAATTTTTCAACGTATGCTCTCGCTTCTGCACCGGATCGAATATCTGGTTCAGATACGATTTCAAGAAGAGGTACGCCTGTACGGTTATAGTCGACATTAGAAGAATTAGAATCGGAAATCGTATTACCGCTATGAACCAATTTACCAGCGTCTTCTTCCATGTGAATACGTGTGATACCGATGCGTTTAGTTTCACCATTTACTTCAATGTCTAAGTGACCATTCAAGCAGATTGGCAAATCATATTGAGATGTTTGATAGTTTTTAGGCAAATCAGGATAGTAGTAGTTTTTACGGTCAAATTTGTTGAATTTAAGAATTTCACAATTCAATGCTAAACCTACTTTGATGGCAAATTCTACTACTTGTTTATTCAACACAGGCATAGCACCAGGTAAGCCAAGACATACTGGGCATACATGTGTATTTTGATCACCGCCGAATTCAGTGGTACAACCACAGAAGATTTTAGACTTAGTCTTAAGCTCTGTATGAACCTCTAAACCAACGACTGTTTCGTATTTACTACTCATAGAGAAACCTCCCCAGTTGGTGCTACTAATTGACAATCTGGACGTGCTTGTTCAAATGTGAAAGCGGCACGTAACAATGTTTCTTCGCCCATTGCAGGACCCAATAATTGTAAGCCGATTGGCAAGTTATCGCTACTCATGCCCGCTGGAATGCTAATACCAGGAATACCTGCTAAGTTAGCTGGAACTGTACAAATATCTTCTAAGTACATTGCTAATGGATCATTGATTTTTTCACCAAACTTATACGCTGTGTTAGGGGCTGTTGGAGCCAATAACAAATCAACCTTGGAGAAGGCTGCATCAAATTCATTTTTGATAACGCGACGTACTTTAAGAGCTTTCAAATAGTATGCATCGTAATAACCTGCGCTCAATACATAGGTACCGAGCAAGATGCGGCGTTGTACTTCTGGTCCAAAGCCTTCTGTACGAGTTTTAGTAGACATTTCTACCAAATTATCTGCAGGCACACGCAAACCATAACTTACACCATCATAACGAGCCAAGTTGGAACTTGCTTCTGCCAATGCGATAATATAGTACGCAGACAAAGCATATTTTGTGCTAGGCAAGGAAACCTCAACGATTTCAGCACCTAATTTTTTATATGTTTCAATTGCTTCATCAATAGCCTTGCGTACTTCTACATTAAGACCATCGCCAAAGAATTCTTTTGGTACACCAATTTTTAAATTCTTAACATCGTTCACAAGCGCTTTTGTATAATCTACACGTTCGCCAGGAATTGATGTGGAATCCTTAGGGTCATGGCCAGCAATGGCATTTAATACCAATGCAGCATCAGTTACATCCCGTGTAACAGGTCCAATTTGATCCAAGGAGGATGCAAAGGCAATCAACCCATAACGTGATACATTACCATAGGTAGGCTTCATACCTACCACACCACAGAAGGATGCTGGTTGGCGGATAGAACCACCTGTATCGGATCCCAACGCCCAAATAGCAGAACCACTGGATACTGCAGCTGCACTACCACCGGAAGAACCGCCTGGTACGCATTCCAAATTCCATGGATTAGCTGTTTTAGCTAATGCGGAATTTTCTGTGGAACCGCCCATAGCGAATTCATCCATGTTAAGTTTACCTAAGCTAACCAAGTGATTAGCATGTAATCGTTCAATAACGGATGCATTATATGGAGGAATGAAATGTTCCAACATTTTAGATGCACATGTAGCAGGTTGATCTTTGATACAAATATTATCCTTAATAGCGCCAGGAATACCTGCTAATGGAGAAATAGCTTCACCTTTAGCAATTGCTTCATCTACAGCTTTGGCAGATGCTAATGCTAATTCGTGAGAATCAGATAAATACGCATGTACCTCTGGTTCCACTTTTGCTTTGTGACTAATCACTGCATTTGTTAATTCTACAGCACTGATTTCTTTGTTCACTAATTTAGTGTGTAATTCATGAATTGTTGCCACAGTGAAACCTCCTATTCTTGTACAACGCGAGGCACCTTAAAGTACCCATCTTCTTCTTCAGGTGCATTAGACAATGCTAAATCATGATCTAAAGAAGGTTTAGTCTCATCTTCTCTAAATACATTATGCAAAGGAACAGCATGAGCCATTACTTCTACATCATCTAATTCTAATTCATTTAATTCTGCTACATACGTTAAGATATCGGATAATTCCTTCTCAACGCTAGCCATTTTATCTTCTTTTACTTCTAATCGGGACAGTAAAGCGATTTTTTTAATTTCCTCTTGGCTGATTTTCATCGGTCCACATCCTTTCATATCTTTTAATTATAAAGCATATGACATATATTTTCAAAATAAAGGATTAGTTTTCACCTAAATCTTTAAGTAATTCTATAAATTCGTCTTCATTGATAACGCGAATACCAAGTTCATTCGCTTTTGTCAATTTACTGCCACTATCTTCACCAGCAACGACAAGTGTTGTTTTCTTAGATACGGACCCGGTCACCTTAGCGCCGTGTTTTTCTAATAGTTTACCAGCTTCGCTACGACCCATGACCTCGAGTTTACCAGTAAGAACAACGATTTCACCATCCATTTCATTACCGGTGGTTTCTTGTACATCTACGTCCATTTTTAAACCGGCTTCGATTAAGCCATTGATGATTTTAATATGTTGAGGGTCCTCTCGATATTCGATAATGCTATCTGCCATGGTAGGCCCAATTTCTTCTACCGCCACTAATTCGTCTTTACTAATCGTTAAAAATCTATCCATAGACTTCACAACATTAGCAATTGTACCGGCCGCTTTAGAACCGATAAGGCGAATGCCAAGGCCAAATAGTACGCGGTCTAATCCACGAGATTTAGAATCTCCGATAGCTTTCACAAGATTATCTGCCGATTTTTTACCCATACGGTCCATACCCATGATGGATTCCGTAGTCAAATGATATAAATCAACTACATTAGTAATCAATTTTTCATTGATTAAATTTTCCACAATACTTGGGCCAAGTCCATCGATATTCATCGCATCGCGAGATGCAAAGTGAATGATTTGTTCCTTTTCTATAGCAGGACAATGTTTATTGGTACAGCGAATGGCCGCTTCACCTTCGCGGCGTACTGCTGGACTTTCACAAACAGGACAACGATTGGGAATTGTGAAAGGAACCTCACTACCCGTACGTTTTTCAGGCAATACACGAATGACTTCTGGAATGATTTCAGCCGCCTTGTGAATGAGGACGTGGTCACCAATACGAATATCTTTTTCTGTGATGAAATCTTGATTATGTAATGTAACACGACTCACATTAGTGCCGGATACAAACACAGGTTCTAATTCTCCAGTTGGCGTCAATACACCAGTTCGTCCTACATTAATGGTAATATCTTTGACAACTGTTTCCACCTCTTCAGGAGGATATTTATAAGCCGTAGCCCACTTAGGGTCCTTTGCGGTTGAGCCTAACATCTCTTGATCATTAAAATCATTGACCTTTATAACCATACCATCTGTATCGTATGGCAGTTCATGACGTTTTTCGCCCCAATAATTAATAGCCTCAATAACTTCATCTACGGTATTACAAACGCGATAATGAGGATTTACAGAGAAATGGAAATTCTCCAATGTATGTAACAATTCCTCTTGCGTATGAATATTAGCGCCGCTTTCAGAACCGATAGCATAGGCAAAAAATGCAAGATTTCGACTTGCTGTAATAGCAGGGTCCTGTTGTCGCAAAGAACCTGCCGCTGCATTGCGAGGATTGACAAAGGTCGGTAACCCTTCTTCATCGCGTTCCTCATTGATACGTTTAAATTCGCTATGTGGCATGTACGCTTCACCGCGAATTTCGATAAATTCTGGCGCATTTTCTAGGTATAAAGGAATGGATTTGATGGTACGCACATTGGCTGTTACATCTTCCCCTACCTTACCATCACCACGTGTGACAGCACGGACAAAGATACCATTTTCATAGTGCAAATTAACAGCTAAGCCGTCAATTTTCAACTCCACCACATAAGCCTTTGTTTGATGTCCCAATTCCTTCGTTACCCGTTGGTCAAAAGCACGCACTTCATCCGCACTAAACACATTGGATAAGCTGAGCATAGGTCTACCATGGACTACTTTTTCAAAGGGACCATCCGCCTTGATGCCAACCCGCTGTGTCGGAGACGATGGCACAATATATTCAGGATGTGCCGTTTCTAAATCCACGAGCTCACGATATTTTTGATCATATTCAAAATCGCTCATCGTCGGATTATCTTTTACATAATATAGATACTGCGCATGAGTCAATTCTTTTTGTAATTGTTCTATTCTATCTTTAGGATTCATAATTATCCTCTATATCATACAGTGATTGTTTTAACCTTTTTTTACCGGTGCAAACTTAGCCATGACTACCCGAACACCTTGTGTAGGGAATTCTATAGTCAGCTTCATGCCAGCCCCCTCACCAGAAACATTGACGACCTTACCATTTCCCCATTTACTGTGAATAGCAGTATCCCCGACCTTCCAATCAGCGATAACTTCATTGCGAATAATCGGTTTTGTTACAGGCCGACTAGCGACCGACATATGTCTTGGCACTGTTGGTTTAATATCATCAGGAATTCTTCGTTTTGCACGTAAACTATCGACGAGTTCCGCTGGAATTTCATCGATGAAACGAGACGGTAAATAACTGCTAGTACGACCGAATACGGTACGGGTTGTAGCATTAGAAATATATAATTCCTTCTCAGCACGCGTAATCCCTACATATGCGAGGCGTCGTTCTTCTTCGATTTCCTCTGGATTCATCAAGGTACGGCTATGTGGGAATAAGCCCTCTTCTAAGCCACCGAGGAATACGATAGGGAATTCAAGACCTTTAGCAGCATGTAATGTCATCAAGGTAACCTTGGATTCCTCTTGTTCAAAGGAATCGACATCGTTTACTAATGCTACTTGTTCCAAGAAGTCTTCAACAGTACCTGTTGGATTCGTATCTTGGAAATCCTTTGCCACAGATAATAATTCACCGATATTTTCGGCACGTGCTTGGTCTTGTGGATCCGTACTTTCCTCTAATTGAGCCAAATAGCCAGTTCGATCAAGAATAGCCTCTAAAATATCAAGGACGGATTTATCATCCATTTCTGCAACAAGGGTAAAAATTAAAATGCCAAATTCTTCAAGTTTCTCTTTCGTTTTCCCTTTAATGGTATCGACCAAATGCAATTGCGTTAAGGTCATAAATAGGGATGTACCATTTTCACGCGCATAATCCTGTAACTTAGATACCGTAGTAGCCCCAATACTACGCTTTGGCACATTGATAATACGCAATAAACTTAAATCATCGAACGGATTATATAATACACGCAAATAAGCGAGCACATCCTTAATTTCTTTTCTATCGTAGAACTTAGTACCACCTACCATAGTGTACGGTAAGGCACGTTTGATTAACGCTTCTTCTAACACACGGGATTGTGCATTGGTACGATATAAAATAGCCATATCACCATACGGTACACCATGAATATCGTGTTTTTTTACGATTGTATCGCCTATGAAAGCCGCCTCTTCGTGTTCCGATTGAGCCGTAAAGTGCTGGATTTTAGCTCCTTCTACTTTATCAGTCCAAAGATTCTTTTCTGGGCGCCCTTCATTATTGTCGATAACTGCATTAGCCGCATCCAATATGATTTTTGTAGAACGATAGTTTTGCTCCAATTTAATGGATGTACAATTTGGATAATCCTTTTCAAAATCGAGGATATTTTGAATATCTGCACCACGCCATGCATAAATACTTTGGTCAGCATCACCTACGACGGCGATATTCTTCCAATGCGATGATAACAAATAAGCCAATAAATATTGAGCGTGGTTCGTATCTTGATATTCATCAATCATGACATACTTAAAACGTTTGCTGTATTTTTCTAACACAGCAGCGTTAGATTGTAATAATTTAACAGCTACTAGTAATAAATCATCGAAATCTAATGCATTATTTTTACGCAATTCTCGTTCGTAGTATTCATATACATCAGCTACCTTTTGTTGGTAAAAATCTCGTGCTTGTTTTCTATAATCAGAAGCAAACATCAATTTATTTTTCGCATCAGAAATAGCACTGATCATAGCACCTACAGGATAGTATTTATCGTCGAGATTGAGAGCCTTCAACGCTGCTTTTATAACGACTTGAGAGTCAGATGTATCATAAATTGTAAAATTACTGTTATAACCTAAAAAATTATCTAATTCAAAGCGTAAAAATTTAGCACAAAAGCTGTGGAATGTACTTAGCCAAATTCGATTAGCTACATCGCCTACAAGGCCTTCTACACGGCTTTTCATTTCCTTAGCCGCCTTATTGGTAAATGTAATAGCTAAGATTTCATAAGGATTTACACCTTGAGCTAGTAAATATGCTATACGTACAGTTAATACCTTTGTTTTCCCTGATCCTGCACCTGCTAAAATCAATAGTGGGCCTTCGGTATGTTGTACGGCTTGTTGTTGCTCCCGATTCAAGCCATCTAACAATGATTGCATGGTATCTCCTTATCTATAACATAAAATGAGTAATTATAAATGACCATCACATATAATAAAAACGTTGCAAGAGCAACGTTTTTATTACCATGATATGTCTATATCCTTTATTATTTCATAGCTCCTAAAATTGGAGGTACAATTTGTTTCTTACGGGACATTGTATTTGGTAAGAATACAGCATTATCTTTTACATCTTTACCAAATGCGTTAACTACAACGGATTCTACATCACCGCTATAGATCAATGTTGTGCTTTCATCAAGAATATTGGTAACCATAATATAGGATGCCACATAGCCATTAGCTGTACGAAGAGATTCTAGAGCTGCTACTAATTCAGCTTGTTTAGCCAATACATCAGTTGTATCCATAACGGAAATTTGACCGATAGAAATCGTTTGACCTGCTTCGGAAAATTCTTTCATATCAGTACGAACGATTTCATCATTTGTTAAATCAGAAATATCTGCGCCAGCTTTCAACATTTCTAAACCATAGGATTCAATATCTACACCAGCGATGGCAGCTAGTTTATGAGCCATTTCCTTGTCTGTTTCTGTACATGTTGGAGAGCGGAACAATACAGTATCAGAAATAATAGCAGACAACATTAAACCAGCAATATTCTTAGGAATTTCTTGATTATTTTCAATATAAAGTTTAGTCAAAATTGTATTTGTACAACCTACTGGTTCCATGCGAATGAATACAGGGCCATCAGTTTCAAAATCACCAATACGGTGATGGTCGATAACACCACACATATTCATAGATTTGTAACCGTCGATGATTTGCTTGGATTCATTGTGGTCAGTTAAGTATAAATCGCCACCATTAGGAGCGAACTCTTCCCAGTTTGTAACGATTTGTGGGTGTTCGAAACCGAAATGTTCCAATGCGTATTTAGTTTCCTTATTCGCATCACCAGCACATACAGGAGTTGCAGGTCTACCCATTTGTGTTAACAAATTAGCATAAGAAATAGCAGAACAAATAGAATCAGTATCAGGGCTTTTATGACCAGCTACAAATGTTTTTACTTCACTCATGTTTATACCTCTTTTATATAAATATTTCACAATATCGCCCATGCGATAATTAAATCGTTTTAACTAGCATATTATACCATAAAACAGTCAAAAAAACACGCCTATAAGCTATGTTATAAGCGTGTTTTATTTGTGTTATGAAATTTGGATTTAGTGATTCTTTTTACGTTTCGTAAAGAATCCAGGACCAATCTTTTCAATGATGATGAAAAGCATTGGAATGATAAAGATACCAAAGAATGTAGCGGTTGTCATACCTGCTACTACCGTGATCCCCATTGATGTACGAGCACCAGAACCGGCACCAGTAGAAATTGCCAATGGCAATACACCAAAGATGAATGCAAAGGAAGTCATCAAGATTGGACGCAAACGAATCTTAGCCGCTTCGATAGCCGCATCGACGATATCCATACCGCGTTCATCAACACGAATTTTCGCATATTCGATAATCAGAATGGCATTCTTCGCAGCCAAGCCTACCAATGTTAACAAACCAATTTGCATGTAAATATCATTAGCCAATTGGAAACGGCCTGTAAAGTTCAACAAGAATGGCACTAATGCAGCACCGATCATACCAGATGGTACAGAGAACAATACGGCAAATGGAACCTTCCATGATTCATACAATGCAGCAAGAATCAAGAATACAAATGTCAAACCAAGACCTAGAATTAGGAGTGTTTGAGAGCCGGCTTTTAACTCTTCACGCGTTTGGCCGCCCCAATCATATGTATATCCTTGTGGCAATGTTTTAGCGGCTGCATCTTTTAATGCTGTAATAGCATCACCTGAGGAATAACCACGTGCTTGAGAACCACCGATTTGTACAGCCATCGCATTATCAAAACGCGTAATAGATGATGGCGTACCTGTTTTTTCCTTCGTAATATAGTTAGCAATGGAAACCATTTGGCCCTTGCTATTACGAACAGCAAGCATATTTAAATTATCTGCATTTTGACGGAATGCATCATCTGCTTGAACAATAACCTTGTAGTTTTTACCATACGATGTATAATCGTTGACTTGGATACTACCATAGAAGCCTTGTAAAGCTGTAAAGATATCAGGTAAAGCAACGCCATCTTGAGCGGCTTTTTCTCGATTAATTTGGAACTGTAAGGAAGGAGTAGCAGTATCAAAGGTTGTATAAATTGTTTGAATAGCTGGATTAGTTCGAGCTTCAGCAATAAATGCTTGTGCACGTTCTGCCATAACCTCAGGACTATCCCCTGCCTTATTGATAATGTACATTTGGAAACCACCAGTGTTACCAAGACCTGGAATGGATGGTGGATTTAATGCTATCACACTTGCTTCTGGAATATTTTTAGCAGCAAAGCCAAATACAGCACCAACCATGGCATTAACAGATTGATCAGAAGACCTACGTTGATCCCAATCTTTTAAGACCGCAAAGGAAGCACCAGCACTAGATTTTTGACCACCACCTAAAAGGTCTAATCCAGAAACAGTAAATACTTGTTCTACATTATCTTTAATGCCTGGTGTTTGTTCTAAGAAATCTTTGATTTTATCTAGAGTTTCTACGGTACGAGCAGACGTTGCACCTGGTGGTTCATTTACTGCAATTAAGAAATATCCACTATCTTCTGCAGGTACGAAACTCGTAGGCAAGAAATGGAATACAATACCTGTGCCAGCTGCAAAGACCAATAGTGTTATAACAGTTAAGCTCAAACGATGACTCAAACGAGCTAATACTTTACCATACCAATCACTAAAGCGTTCAAGACCGCGATTGAATTTATTAAGTTGACGGTGAACGAAATCTTCACGTTCTTTTTGTACATGTAGTTTTAACATCGTCGCACAAAGTGCAGGTGTTAACACTAATGCCACAATAGCAGAAATAGCTACAGATACAGCAATCGTCAAAGCAAATTGCTTATACAATATACCAGTCATACCACCCATAAACGCAACAGGTACGAATACGGCAGCCAATACGAAGGCGATACCAACAACTGGACCCTGTACATTTTTCATGGCCGCAATGGCAGCTTCTTTTGGGGCTAAGCCATTATATTTTAATTCATATTCAACGGCCTCTACTACTACGATAGCATCATCGACGACAAGGCCGATAGCCAATACCATGGCAAACAGTGTTAATGTATTGATGGAGAAATCTAACAATACAAAGGCACCAAATGTACCAAGTAAAGAAACAGGTACTGCAATCATAGGTATCAATGTAGAACGCCAAGATTGCAAGAATACATATACTACGATGAGTACGAGCAATAATGCTTCAAAGAATGTGTGTTCCACTTCATTAATAGAAGCACGTACGAATTTAGTATTATCTACGACTTCATGATATTCCAAATCTTGTGGGAATGATTTGGATTGTTCTGCTAAGATTTTTTGAACATTTGCAATCGTTTCTAACGCATTCGCATCATTTTGTAAGGAAACGGCAAAACCAGCAGTTGGTCGATGTTCAACAAATAGAACTTCACCAGATTTTGCGTTTTTATCACGATAGGAAGCTTTAGGAGTAAAATCATAACCCTTAGCCCCTACATCAATACGAGCAACATCCTTTAAATGTAACACAGTACCATTAGAGTTTTTGATAACAATGTTACCAAATTGTTGCTCCGTAACAAGACGACCATCAATTTTAATTGGATATTGGAATGCTTGCTCCCCATTAGTAGGATTTTTACCAACTGTACCAGCCGCTGCTTGAACATTTTGGCTCTTAATAGCAGCTGTTACTTCTGAGAGAGTAACACCCAATTTTTGCATCTTACTAGGATCTAGCCAAATGCGCATTGCGTAGTCAGAGCCGAATTCTTGAACAGAACCGACACCTTTTACGCCTTTAATAGCATCCATCAAATAGTTTGTACCATAGTTTTTAAGGAATGTACTATCAAAGGTACCATTTGGAGAATTCAAGGAGAAAATATATGCCATATCCCCAGAGGATTTCGTTGTAGTTACACCAACTTGTTGAACCTCAGATGGCAATTGAGCTAGCGCTGCTTGCACACGGTTTTGAGTATTCACCGTGTCCATATCGGCATCGCTACCTTGATTGAATTGGAGTGACAAAGAATATGTACCATTACTGGAACTTGTAGAGGTCATAAAGTCTAAGTCTTGTACCCCAACGATTTGTGTTTCAATAACACTGGCCACCGTATCATTTACAACTTGTGCAGTAGCACCAGTATAGGCGGTACTAACTTGTACCGATGGCGGAGAGATTTGTGGATATCGAGCTATCGGAAGGTTAACCATTGAAATAAGGCCAGCCAATGTAATCATGATGGCAATAACAATGGCAAAGATAGGTCGATTAATAAAGAATTTCGACACGTCTTACCTCCTATTGTTTAGCTGTTTCAATTTGTGTTTTAGATAATTCGGTAGCTTGTACCTTTGCACCATTTTTAACCTTAGTTAAACCATCTACAACGATTTCATCACCATTTACAAGGCCAGATTTAACGATTGTGAAAGCCCCTGTAGTGCCACCGAGTTCAACAGCCTTTTGAGATACTGTTCCATCTTGACCGATGACATAGACAAAGTTTTTATCCATAATTTGTAAAATAGCTTTTGTAGGTACCAAAATGGCATCCGTTAATTTTTCACCAGGAGAAATAACGGTAGCAAACATATTAGGTAACAATAAATGGTCAGGGTTAGGGAACGAAGCTTTCAAAATGAGCTTGCCTGTGGAAGGATCTAATGTTCTTGCTGCTTGAACAACAGAACCTACTTGATTATATTCCTTGCCATCAGCTAAGCGTAATTTCAAATTAAGACCGCTATTTTCATCGCCAGAACGAGTAGCCATAAATTCAAGATACTCTTGTTCAGTCATACTAAATTCAACGAAAATAGGATCTACAGAATCGATGGTTACCAATGTTGTGGATCCTGCATTAACAAATGTACCTATATCGACAGCATCCATGCTCACTGTACCTGAATATGGTGCATAAATGATAGTATCACCTAAGTTATCTTGAGCAATCTTCAATGCAGCTTGTTGTGCTTCTACAGCTGCTTTAGCTTGTTCCGTGGCAGAACGTTGTGTATCTACGCGTTGGCGTGCAATGGCATCTTGACTTGCCAATGTTTCATAACGATCTAAATCAGTTTCTGCATTTTTATAATCTGCATTTGCTCTTGCCACATTAGCTTCCGCTGTTGCTACATTGGATTCATATTGGCGAGAATCGATTCGATATAAAGGTTGACCTGCTACTACTTGGTCCCCACCTTTAACAAATTTTTCCACCACATAACCAGTAACACGAGCATGTACAGCCACAGAATTTTCTGCCTTAACCGTACCCGTATAGGTTTGATCAACTTGTGCGTTTTGCGATACAATTTTATACGAGTTTACCGCCACATCAGCTGATTGCTGTTGTTGACTACCACAGCCTGCCACCAGTAATGCAGATACTGCTAATACTGCTAACATGCGTGAATATCGAGACTTCATTACATGTACTCCTTTTCATAACACTACATTTATAAGATCCAAATTCATAAATATCTCAATATATTGTACTTTATTCCGATTCGATAGTCAAGATTTCTATATCCTATAAACCTAGATAAAATCTATGTTTATATGCATTTAATTGTGTACAATTTCACACCATATTTTGTTGACTTTCATAAAAATTTGTGTACAAAGCAAAAAATACCGAAGACTTAGTATCACTACACGATACTAAATCTTCGGTATGAATCATCTCATGGTGGAGATGAGGAGAGTCGAACTCCTGTCCAAAAGCGTTGCCATATAGACCTCTCCGAGCACAGTCTATGATTTAAGTCTCAAGTACCTATCGCTCACAGACAAACTACAGTACTCCAGTTCATGTTGTCTCGCCTAATTCATATGAACGACTAAATTAAGCCAGCCTACGGTTTGACGTCCATTCACACTTGGTAGGCACAAGTATGAGGGACGTAGCTTATGCAGCTAATGCAAAATTTTCTTCTGCGTTTAAATGTTTTCCCACCGTTTAACGGCCCAATGGAACGCCGACTCGCTATCTATACCACACTCGCCCCTGTCGAAACCTTTACATCCCCATGGGTTTGTTGGTTTATCTATCATACCCCTAATGTATATTCATGTCAACTAGTAATTCATGCAGCGATTGTGCGACATAATCAAGTTGCTCTTTGCTATGAGCAGCAGTCACCGTCATGCGTAGGCGACTTTCACCAACAGGAACCGTAGGAGGTCGAATGGCCGTAATAATAATGCCTCGTTCTTCTAACTCACGGGCCAATGTTAAGGCTCGATTATTCTCGCCTACCACAATCGGGAATATCGGTGTTTCATCATCACAATCAATGCCCATAGCCTGTAATTTATGTGCCATATACACAGTATTATCACGTAATGTATCGACCACAGATGGTTCATCTCGTACAATTCGTAGGGCCTCTAAAGCCGCACCGATATCCGCCGGGGACAAAGCTGTAGAAAATATAAAGCTACGACTATAGTTAATCAGGTATTCTATCAATTCCTTACGCCCCGCCACGTAGCCGCCAACAGAACCTAAGGCCTTGCTCAAGGTACCAAGCTGTACATCTACATCGGTAAGACCAAAATGATGAGCCGTACCTCGCCCATTTCCGATGACACCGGTTGCATGCGCATCATCTACCATAAGAAGAGCATTATATTCCTTACTTAACTCATACAGCCTATCTAATGGTGCAATATCTCCATCCATACTAAATACACCATCAGTAATGATCATTTTATACGCAGATTTATAATTCTTAAGAATATATTCAGCATGTTCTACATCTTTATGTTTATACCGCTCAATATGAGCTCCACTGAGGCGACACCCATCGATGATACTAGCATGGTTTAATTCATCACTAATGATGACGCTATACTTGTTCATTAAGGCCGTAATCGTACCAACATTAGCCATATAACCTGTATTAAACACAAGTGACTGTTCTGTTCCTTTAAAATTGGCTATAGCGATTTCTAATTCCTTAAACAATGGAAACGATCCTGATGTAAGTCTAGCACCACCAGAACCGGTGCCATATCGTTGAATTGCTTGCATGGCCGCTTGTTGTACTCGAGCATCATGAGTAAGTCCCAAATAATTATTAGATGCCATCATGATATACTCACTATCATTGCGTTTTACACGTACTGCATCTAAGGGCTCGTAGGTCTTAATCGTTCTTTTATTTTGTTCTTGCTCCTTAGCCTCTAGTTTTTTTTGAAAGTCTTGATAATAATCCATGCTATCACCGTACCAATACTGTTGTATTCTCTAAATAATCAACAATTTCACGAATAGGCCTATTTGTATCTAAAAAAAATACACGGCCCCCGATAGGATTTCCCATTTCTTTCATATTCGGAATGCGATGATATATGCCATTACATGCTACATACCCCACTGTATAATCTGGATCGTCGGACCAACAAAGTTCACCTACAATACCAGGACATGACTGCACCTTTGTGGCTAATACCAGTGCTTCACGCATATGCACATTCATAGATCTTGTTTCGTTGCCACACGCATCCATATGACTTACGCGAACACCACGCATAGTATCTTGATCCAATCGCACACCTGTATTTGCATCCATCAGAATAGCACCACGCATATTACCTGGTAGTTGGCCTAGTTCTGTGAAAGCATTTTCTACAGCCTTATGCGCCACTACTGACTGTAATAACTCTTTTGCTAATTCATGTGATTCGTTTACTGATTCAGTCTTATGTTCATCGATATCGATACAATTAACATAAGTAATATCATCATCGTGAATCGCATCTATACGAATATTAATAAAGTCGGATTTACCTTTACTGTGATGCAACGCCCGATGAATCAAGGCGGATGCTACGGATTCTAAATCACTTTCCTCTACAATGCGTTCAGCTCCAGAAATATGGCGGCCCCCTTCTTCATGAGGTCCCCCTTCTGCACCACGCATGCGAATACTGTATAACCCCATCATCACACGACCTTTCGAGGTACACTATGCGTAGCAGCAGATATAACCTTTTTAAATACAGCAGTCATAATTGGCGCTACAACAGCAGTAAAAATCATACCAGGTACTGCCAGCATAACCATAGCTAGAGCTCCTTTACCAACATAGACGGATAGAGTTAATCGAGCTACTGTTGAAGCAATAGGACCGCTTAGGATTACACCAAGCATATGATTTTTGCAAATCCACAATAAGAAACCCACAACTAATCTAAACTGCATAGCAATAGCAACACTTAGAAAATTTTGTGTTCCCAATGCCAACCCAATAAGACTGGATAAACAACCACTGATGATATACTTTTTAAACCCAAAAGCCGCACAAATTGCCACCGCTAATGGTGCCGATAACTGGAACTCAATGCCCGGCACAAGATTAGGAATCTTGATAGCTCCCAAGATTGTAATCATAGCAGTTAAAATACCGATTTCTGTGATTTGACGAATTTGACTCATAGTATTCACCTCTTCATGTACTTACATTGTCAACTATATAAATCACACTTTGTTTACATTATAAGAAAATGTGTGATTTTTATCAACTTATATTTTGTGTTAAGTTAACAATACGCATAAAAATAAGGGACTGTAAAACAGTCCCTTAACCATATTTAGAAATTGATTGTATTAAACACTTGTAATACAGAGCCATAATAAGAATTAAAATCTGCTGTAAAGTATCCGCCATTGTACAAGGCATTGATATACGAATACAGAGATGTAGCATTTGTCATGCCATCTTCTCTGTAGTATGTCAAATAATTGCCAAAATAGTTGGCAAAATCAATAAAATCCGTAAAATGTCTCCAGCTGCCATCTGATGCTGTAACACCACCTAGATTATGATGTGTTGCTTGTAGTTGTGATGTAAACCCACCTGTTTCAATATACCATTGAGTATATATAAATTTAGGATCTACATGCACTCCGTTTTCAGCTGCTTTTTGAGCTGATATTTTTGCCAAACTATAAAAGTATTGATTAACTTCCACTAAACATCCTCCTATTATATATCAGTATTTTTGTTGTTCCTTTAAACGCTTAGCAATATCCCGTTTTGCATCGCGTTCTGCCATATCTTGGCGTTTATCGTACAATTTTTTGCCTGTTACAAGACCAACCGTTACCTTCACATAGCCACGGCTAAAATGAAAGTTCAACGGAATCAATGAGAATCCCTTTTCTTTCACTTGTTGGAATAATTTTTTTATTTCCGATTTATGCATCAATAGTTTACGTGTTCGCTCTGGCTCATGATTAAAGCGATTGCCCTGTTCATAAGGACTGATATGAACACCGTAGAGAAGCATTTCGCCCTTATCAATGCGGATAAAGCTATCCTTAAGATTTAATTTACCTTGGCGAATTGATTTAATCTCTGTTCCCGTCAATGCGATGCCCGCTTCATAGGTTTCATGAATATTAAAATCATGACGTGCCTTACGGTTATCTGCAATTAATGATGGAGCATCTTTCTTTGCCATAGTCACCTCACAATAGGTATTAATATTTTTATTATCGTTTACGTTTCTTTACTTTTTTCTTAGACCCTTTATGGTCTTTGCGTCTCTTGCCTTTTCGTTTAGATTGTTTAGAGATACCAGAACGCCCAAACGGTTTCTTTTCTCTTACCCCTACATAACCTTCGGAATTCTCCATCATTTCTTGAATTCTCATAAGATTATCCACTTCGCCGAGTACGAAATCGATTTGACGTTTTTCTACATCAGCTTTCACCAATGTCACCGTTACCGTATCACCTAAATGATAGATTTGACCCGTGCGCTTGCCAACTAATAGGAAATGTTCTTCATCGTAAAAATAGTAATCATCAGTCATCATATTCATATGAACAAGACCATCGATACCATTATCTAACTCTACAAACATACCAAAGGATGTGATGCTAGATATTTTCCCCTCAAAGACTTCGCCAATAAATGGAACCATATATTGGGTTTTCTTTAAATCGACTGTGTCGCGCTCAGCAGCTACAGCTACTTGTTCACGTTCTGAAGAATGCACAGCAGCACGTTCTAAAAATTCTGTTTTAGTATCGCGGTTTGCATATCCATCAGGCCATCCCATATCAGCTTTTAATAAGCGATGTACCATGAGATCTGGATATCGTCTAATAGGCGATGTAAAGTGTGTGTAGCATTTCGACGCCAACCCAAAATGACCTGCATTATCGATGCTATATTTAGCTTGTTGCATAGAACGCAATGTCATGATTTGAGCTACTTGTTCAACATCCGTGCCCTTAACAGCATCTAAGATATGCTGGAATACACGTGGTTCCAATTCATCAAGATGTAAACGAATATCTTGCCCTAAGTAATTGAGAACCTTTTGATACATACTCATCTTTTCTTCGCTCGGTGTTTCATGGATACGATATACACTCGTACGGTTTGTATTCTTTAGATGAGTAGCTACCGTTTCATTAGCTATAAGCATACATTCTTCAATAAGTCGTTCCGCTAATGTCCTGTCGCGACGTACAATGCGCAATGGTGTGCCCTCTGTATCTAAAAGCACCTTATATTCAGGGAAATCAAAATCCAATGCACCACGACGACGTCGCATATCATTTAAAGTTTTTGCGATATCGGATAAATTGTGAATCATCGGCATAAAAGGTACCAAGTCATCAGGAATAATATCTTCGGTTAATGCTTTATAAATCTCTTTATAACTGCAACGGCGATTAACATGGATGATAGATGGTTGAATCCGATAGTTCACTACCTTACCATATGTATCAATTTCCATCATACAAGTCATGGCATACCGATCTTCGCCAGCATTTAAGCTACAGATACCATTGGATAGTACCTCTGGTAACATAGGGATAACTCGGTCTACTAAATAGACGGATGTACCGCGTTTATAGGCTTCTCTATCAATAGCCTTTTGTGACACTACATAGTGGCTTACGTCGGCAATATGTACACCCAGTTCATAATTACCATTATCAAGTTTACGCCCACTGACAGCATCATCAAGATCCTTTGCATCTTCGCCATCGATGGTAACCATTGGTACATCGCGTAAATCCCAACGCTTAGGATCATCTGTAATGGTCGTGTTAATATGTTGACTAGCTTTTACAACATCTTCAGGAAAGGAAAAAGGCAAGTCATAATTAGCCATAATACAGTTAATATCAAGACCTACATCCCCTTTGTAGCCCAATACTTCTGTAATGACACCTTCTGGTTTCTTATCTCCCTCTGGCCATTTGATGATTTTTACGAGGACCTTAGCGCCACTCCGAGCATCTAGGGTATTATGTAAATCGACATAAATATCGGTTCCCAACCGTTCATCATCAGGGATAACAAAACCAAAGGATTGCTGTCTGTCATAGGTGCCTACAACAGTTTCATTAGCACGTTCTAACACTTCAGTTATAACGCCTTCTCGTTTATGGCGTGAATCTCGAGATGTGATAATACGTACACGAACCTTATCATTGTGCATAGCAGTGCCCTTATTTTGTTCTGCTATATATACATCCTCTTCATCAGGAGCAGTAATAACAAATCCAAAAGATTTTCTATATCCCTTGTAAATTCCTTCAATAAATTCTGTATCATTATTATAGGCATATACATCTTTTCGTATAAAGCTTAAGCGCCCCTCTTTTAATAGTTCTCTAGCAGCATCCATAAAGGCATCCAATTCACGGCCGCCCTTAATATGACAATCCATAGCAGCATCATCGATATGATACGTATGGGGATAAATAGATTTATAAAACGCTAACACTTTTTCTTTCATATAAACACCTCCTTTGCATAATATTTATATATGCTGAAAAAAAGAAAAGCCTGCTAGGCAGGCTTTCAAATTAGAATTGGTTAATCATTGCCCCTAGAACTAAGCTCAACACAGCAAAGATAATACCTAAAATGATTGTACAGCGAGATAAGAACCCATCTAAGCCGCGTTCTTTACCGCCGAATGTAGAATCTGCCGCACCAGAAACGGCGCCGCCCATACCAGAACTCTTACTAGTTTGAGCAATTACAACAACAATCAATAAAATGGACACAATGATTTCTAAAACCATCAAAAAATTTGTCACAATAGTCATCCTTCCTGTGTAGGAGCATCTAATACACGATGTTCCAAAAACTTCTCTAATTTACGTTTAACCCTTTGTAAAGCATTATCAATCGACTTGATGCTACGATCAGTACCTTTTGCCATCTCTTGATATGATTTACCATCTAAATAGCCTTCTAACACTTGCCACTCTAAATCACTTAAAATATGTCCTATGTTTTTTTCTATATCATCTAGCTCTTCTTGGCTAATAATGAGGTCCTCTGGATTTGTACTTCGTGCTGATGAAAGCATTTCTAACAAGGTCCGTTCAGACTCTTCTGTATACACAGGTTTATTTAAAGAAATATAAGAATTGAGTGGTGCGTGCTTTTGACGTGTCGCAGATTTTATGGCCGTAATAATTTGCCGTGTAATACATAGTTCTGCAAAGGCCCGAAAAGAGGCTAATTTATCATGTCTAAAATCACGAGCAGCCTTATACAAGCCAATCATGCCTTCTTGAATGATATCATCTCGATCGGCACCTACAAGAAAATAGGTACGCGCCTTAGCGCGCACAAAATTTTTATATTTATTGACTATATAGTCGATTGCAAACTCATTTTGCTCTTGTTGAGCTATGACCACAACTTGCTCATCAGTCATTTCTTTGAAATTGTAATCGGACTGTTGCATATGAAAATTGTTCATAGGTCCTCCATACAATCACATATTGTAGAAATACCAATATATGTTATTATACTTGAATTATATATGTTCTGCAATATTTATGAAATAGAATGTACTTCATACTACTACAGCAGGTCTATCTGTTGTGCTTACTTCGTACCTCTCCGTATAGCTTCTAATTTTTTAGCCACATCGGGATCTAAGTGGTCATATACCTCATTTCTCCTGAGTACCATTTGGTCACGATGATGTTTATGTGTATATTGCAAGCGTTCCTCTTGCTTGGCAAGACGCATATCATTTTGCAATTCTCTTGCTGGAATCCGAAGTCCACCAGAGCCTAATATTTGATTTTGTTCAGCCCCGTCAGAAGTAACGACGTATACATTAGTATACTTACCTTGACGCAAGAATACTTCTCGTTCAATAAAAGAATCTGCCGTTTCACCATCATCGGTATATACTTCTATAAACCCTTTAGTGATTTCTTCGATACTCGCTATTGACTTAGTATATTTACCATCAAACACGAGTATAACCTCATAGCCTTTAAATTTACCATAGTTTAAAAGCTGATTACGTAATTCCATTCGAGCGTGTTCCAAGGATTCATTAGCCAGTTTTTTTAAACTTTGCCATGCGAAGATGACATTATACCCATCGACGATTAAAATATCCTTTAACATGTAGCACCTCTATTTTACCTTCATAGTCCGTTGTCGAACTGCTTCATACATGAGAATAGCAGCTGCTACAGATGCATTTAAAGAATTTAAATTGCCATACATAGGGATGGTAACTAGGAAATCACAAGCTTCTTTTACGACACGACTAATTCCCTTACCTTCATTGCCGATTACCAGAACAGTAGGTATGGTTAAATCGGTTTCATACAAGGTACGGTCACCTTCCATATGAGCACCAAGAACCCAGAATCCTTGCTTTTGAAGCTGTTTAATCGTTTGTGTAACATTGCCAACTTGAACAAGGGGAATTTGTTCCACTGCACCAGCAGATGTTTTGGCAACCGTTGCGTTAATTGGTGCATTATGACGTTTGGGAATTAAAACCGCAGTAGCTCCCACACATTCAGCGGTCCGGATAATAGCCCCCATATTATGAGGATCCTCTACACCATCCGTTAAGATAAGCAATGGATTCTCATGATTCGACTCTTGCAGTACTTCTCCAAGGTCTTTGAATTCTACAGCATTAACAAATGCAATAACACCTTGATGAGGTACATCCGTTTCATATCGATTCATCTGTTTAACAGGTGTGGGACGAACCTCTACCCCCTTGGATTTTGCTAGGCCCACGATGTCAGATAAACCCGTTTTAATTTTATCGTCACTCACTAAAATGCGTTGTATAGAACGGCCTGCTTTTAATGCTTCCTTTACGGCATTTCTGCCTACAATATAATTATCCATGTGAAAGTCCTCTTAATGTAATAGAATAGGCCTCTTTCATCAATTCATTAAGTCGATCCTGCTGACCTGTTTCATATAAGAAACCAAGGACTGCTTCAAAAGCGGTACTATTTCGATATTCCCGTACAGAACTACTCTTAGGTACATTGACATTACTATTTCGAGCTCGTCTAGCAATTGTTTGTTCATCCTCTGTAAACATTGATTCTAATTGTTCCAATACTTTTGACTGAGATTTTGCACAAATAAATTCAGTTACCAATGTATGTAGAATCTGAACCTTTGAAATACTCATTTCTACAACGCGTTGTCTAATGTACATAGAATATACAGCATCACCAATATAGGCCAACATAACAGCATCTGAAGCTAAAACTTCAGATGCTGGTTTAGATACAAATGAATGGTCCTCAGTATCTAAGAGTATTAATTTTTTAATAGCTTCTTGTTTCAGAAATTGAAATTGCTTAAATTTCACGCTTTTTCCACCGTGCTCCTGTAGGAGAATCTTCAATAGTAATGCCAATTTCAGCTAATCGGTCGCGAATGCAATCCGCAAGAGCCCATTGCTTTTGTTCACGGCATGCTTGACGAACAGAGAGAATAACATCCATCAATTGTTCGTATTCTGCTGCGTCAGCACCAGTATTACCTTCCCAAGCTTTTTCTAATACGCCAATGACCTCTGTCATAAATTTGAAGATACGTTTTACCTCTGCGATAGCATCTTGGCAAACAACGCCTTCTCTACCTGTTACAACTTGATAGTAAATATTAATTTCCTTAGCAAGACCAAACATACTAGATGTAGCTAATGCAGTATTAAAATCATCGCTCATAGCGGCTTCGAATTCTTCTTCATATTCTTTAGCTTTTTCTAATAAACGTTGAGCATCGTCACAAGGGCCAGCTTCACATTTTTCAAGATATAAAAGATTTTCGATAGCAGTACCTAATCGTTCCAAAGATTTATTTGCTTCTTCTAAGCGTTCATCGGAGAAATCCAATGGGCTACGATAATGTGTGCTAAGTAAGAAGTAACGCAAAGCATCTGGACTATATTGTTCCAAAATATCTTTCACCAAGAAGAAATTGTTCAAGGATTTAGACATTTTTTCGGAATTAATCGTAATGAATCCATTATGCAACCAGTATTTTACAGAAGGATGATGGCCAGAGCAGCCTTCAGATTGAGCAATTTCATTTTCATGATGAGGGAAAATCAAATCACTACCACCACCATGGAAATCAAATTCTTCGCCTAAATATTTTTGGCTCATAGCGGAACATTCAATATGCCAACCTGGACGACCGTTGCCCCAAGGACTTTCCCAGAATGGTTCACCTGGTTTAGCAGATTTCCAAAGTGCAAAGTCCATAGGGTTCTTTTTACGACCATCTACTTCAATACGAGCGCCTGCTTCCATATCATCTAATGTACGACCAGACAATTCACCATAATGATCAAATTTTTCTACGCTAAAATACACATCGCCATCTAGCTCATAAGCATAACCCTTATCGATAAGAGTCTCAATCATCTTAAGGATATCAGGGATATGAGTAGATACGCGTGGGTATACATCGGCACGTTCTACGCCGAGTGCATCCATTACTTCAAAATAGCTATCGATATAACGATTGGCAATTACGTCCCATGCTACGCCTTCACCATTAGATGTATTAATAATCTTGTCGTCTACATCAGTGAAGTTTTGTACATACGTTACTTTATATCCTACATGTTTCATGTAGCGACGAATTACATCCCACGTTACAAAAGGACGAGCATTACCAATATGAGGATGATTATATGGTGTTACACCACAAACATACATCTTTGCTTCACCTGGTGTTACAGGAGTAAATACCTCTTTTTGGCGCGTCATTGTATTATAAACTGTAATTTCTCTCATCGATACTGATGCCTCCATATTCGAAAAATAAAAAAGAACCCTCATCTCATACAGAGACGATGGTCCGCGGTTCCACTCTGTTAGGCACCAATGTGGTACCCACTCATCGCATAACGGCGCGTCACCGGACAAACCTACCTATAATCGGAATGTCAGCTCATGAATGCATTTCGTCTACCTATCCTTAAACCCTCCCACCATCGGTTCTCGCTAAAAAGTTAGTTGTAGAGTACTTCTTTCAATCTTAGCTTTTAATGTATACCTATATTAAGATATAAAATAATTTTACCAATAATGCTATATAATGTCAATAATTACAAGAAAAACCTCCAGCTTCAAAACCATTAAATATGTCCCTTTATCAAGGGAATTAAACATATTAAGGATTATAAAAATGGAGGTTTAACTGTATATTTTATTGAAATATATTATCAATTATAAGTTATTAGAACGATTTACTTAATAAGTTAATGACTAAGCTTGTTCTAACTTCTCTTTATCATCATGTTTGCGGCAAATACCGGCAAAAATAGAGCCTGTAAAATTATGAATAATCGAGAAAACAGCACCAGCTACCGCTGCTTGAGGTGTGAAATGTTTCATCGCTAGTGAAACGGATAATGCAGAGTTTTGCATAGCCACTTCAATTTGCATAGCACGACGAGATGATACATCGATGTTAAGAATTTTACAAATAAAGAATGTAACAACGTAGCCACTCAAGTTTTGTACTAAACAAGCTACAAAAATGATGAGACCTGTTTCAGCAATTTGTTTTTGGTTAACCGCTGTTACGGCTGCCAAGATAAGTAATACTGCAATAGCCGCTATGGTAGGACATACAGATTTAACAGGTTCAATTTTAGATCCAATAAAGTAATTCAATACAATACCTAAAATGATTGGAACCAATACGATTTTAACGATGGATATAAACATCGGCATAAATTGAATTTCAATGGATGATGTAGCACCTGCGTACAATACTACGAATAATGGTGTTAAAATTGGAGCCAACAAGGTAGATACAGTTGTAGCAGATACGGACAATGGCACATTGCCATTAGCGAGGAATGTCATGACATTAGAAGCCGTACCACCTGGACATGCACCTAACAAGATGAACCCAATACCGATTTCTGGCGGAAAGTTAAAAATAAGAGCTACTAAAAAGCCTGCTAAAGGCATCCATAAAAATTGAATGACAGATACGAGGATAACCTTCATTGGTTGTTTGAATACATCAAGGAATACTTGTGCTGTTAACGTTAAACCCATGGCAAACATAACAAATTGTAACATATATGCCACATATGGCGTCATCCATGCAAAAAATGTCGGTAGCATATAAGCTAATACGGCCATCAATAAAACTATCCAAGATAGATAGCTATTGAAGAGATGGTTAATAGATCGAATTAAACTCATCAAAACACTCACTTTCATAAAAATCAAAATAAAATACGCCGATAATTATAGCAAATCTGTACATTATATACAACAAAAGCCCTCACACCATAGGTATGAGAGCCTTTCAATAGTTCTATTATTTAGTTAAAGCACCTACATTGTCTAAATGATGTAAGCATGTTTCTTTACCAAGCAATGTAACGATATTGTTTAAGTCAGGACCATGCATTTGACCAGTCAAGGCAACACGCAATGGCATGAATACAAATTTACCTTTCAAAGCAGTTTCTTTCATAACAGCCTTGATAGCCTTTTTAACGGCTTCTGGTGTAACTTCTTCCATGTCTGCTAATTTTTCTTTGAAAGCATTCAATACAGTTGGCGCAGATTCTTCGTTAAGCACGGCCTTTAACTCTTCTTCATGACCTTCTTCGAGGAATACTGTTTCCCCCATGAACATGCCTACATGATCTTTAATTTGAGCACCAAAGCTAATATGATCACGGAATGTAGAACAAAGTAATGTTAACCAATCAATATCAGATTGATTCAAGCTATCTGGAGCTAAACCAACTTCTTTTAAATGTGGCAAGCAAAGCCGGAATAATTCTTCATCGCTCAAGTTTTTCATGTAATGGAAATTGATGTGGTTTAATTTATCGATATCAAATACAGCTGGGTTCTTTGCAACGCGATCCATGGAGAAGGCTTGAATCAATTCATCTTGTGTAAAGAATTCTTCTTCACCTTCTGGAGCCCAACCAAGAAGTGCCAAGAAGTTTACTAATGCTTCTGGTAAGTAGCCCAATTGCTTATATTGATCAACAGATGTAGCACCATGACGCTTGGACATCTTCTTATAATCTTTGCCAAGAATCAAGGAGATATGACCAAATGTAGGAATTTCCCAACCAAGTGCTTCATAGATAGCCATTTGACGAGGTGTGTTGGATAAATGTTCTTCCGCACGAATAACGTGAGTGATTTCCATCATGTGGTCATCCATTACAACGGCAAAGTTATATACAGGGATACCATCGGATTTTACGATTACAAAGTCACCTACACCATTGGACTCGAAGGATACATGACCACGAACCATATCATCGAATGCATAGGTTTTATTCAAAGGTACGCGAAGACGGATAGTTGGTTTTCTACCTTCTGCACGATATTTTTCTTTTTCTTCTTCTGTAAGATGGCAACAATGACCATTATATTTAGGGGTTTCACCGCGCTCCATTTGCGCCTGACGTACTTCATCAAGCTCTTCAGCTGTACAGAAGCATTCATAAGCTTTATCTTCATCAAGTAAGCGTTGTGTTACTTCTTTATACAAATCAAGGCGTTCTGTTTGACGATAAGGGCCATTTTCACCACCTACATCGATGCCTTCATCCCAATTCATACCGAGCCATTGCAAAGATGCTTTAATATTTTCTTCACTTTCACGAGTAGAACGAGATAAATCTGTATCCTCAATGCGAAGTACAAACGTACCTTTTTCCTTACGTGCTAATAGCCAGTTGAACAAAGCGGATCGAGCACCGCCAATATGAAATGGACCTGTTGGACTTGGCGCAAAACGTACCTTCATAATTAAACCTCTCCTTCATATACGGAAACTACTGCCTGTGCTGCAATGCCTTCACGGCGCCCGATGGCGCCAAGCATTTCGTTGGTAGTAGCTTTAATACTAATGCGATCTAATGGAATTTCTAAAACAGATTGTAAATTAGCCTTCATCGTATCGATGTGTGGCTTTAATTTTGGCGTTTCAGAAATAACCATAATATCTATATTATAGGCTTCTAAGCCTCTTTCTTTCAACAAGGAATTCACATGTTTTAATAAAATCATGCTAGAAATTCCTTTATATGCATCATCTTCTGGTGGAAAATAGTAGCCTATATCCTTTAAACCAGCAGCACCAAGTAAGGCATCCATCAGCGCATGAATCAATACATCTGCATCGGAATGACCATCGGGGCCAACAGGCGATTCGATATGAACACCGCCCAAAATACAAGGTCTTCCTTCCTTCAATCGATGAATATCATATCCAAAACCTACGCGCATCTGTTGCTCCTTGATTCCTAAATACCGTTTAGCCACCGCTATATCGTTTGGTGTAGTAACCTTGATGTTCTCATAATCGCCATCTAAAATGTACACATCTTTACCGATATATTCAACTAAGGACACGTCGTCCGTCCCCAAATAAGCATCACGCTTAGCCGTCTCTTGAGCTTCTTTGAATATATTTTTTATGAAACCTTGTGGCGTTTGAATATTCATCAACTCGTTACGATTCAATGTTTCTAAAACCTGTCCATCGATATCAACACGCTTAATCGTATCTGTAGATAGTACGCCTATAGTCACAGCACCATGAGTCTTGGCGCCTTCAATAACACTTTTAAATAACTCTGGCTTTGCTAAAGGTCTAGCTCCATCGTGAACGAGGACAATATCCATATCATCGCTAACCGCTTGTAAACCTTCATATACAGAATCTTGCCGCTCTTTGCCACCTGTAATAATTTTAATTGATTTTGAAAGCCCTAATGATGCAATATGCTGCTTCATATAGGCTGCTTCGCCATCAGCAACAACGAGAATGACTTCACTCACTGCTTTAACTTGTTCAATATTACTTAACGTCCATTGAATAATCGATTTATTGCCAAGTTTAATGAAAATTTTGTTCTCATCATGACCCATCCGGCGACCTGCGCCAGCAGCTAATACAATACAGCTAACCTTACTCATGCTTACCTCCATCTACACGCGCAAAAATCATACGACCTGCACTGGTTTGTAAAATGGATGTAACCATAACCTCAACATCTTGACCTACATACGGGCGACCATCTTCTACGACAATCATAGTCCCATCATCTAAATAAGCAACACCTTGTTGAACCTCTTTGCCTTCCTTCATTACTTGCACACGAATCCATTCGCCTGCAATAAGGGCCGGTTTCAACACATTGGCTAATTCATTTAAATTTAAAACCTTAATGCCTTGTACACGAGCCACCTTATTGAGATTAAAATCATTGGTCATAAGCTTCCATTGTTTCTCTAACGCTAATCGCATGAGTTTAGAATCAACTTCGTGTAGATCATCATAGTCATCTTCTACAATTTCAATAGATACAAGTTTTGCATCCTGCATTTCTTTTAAAATATCTAACCCACGACGGCCACGATTTCGTTTCATCCCGTCTGCGGAGTCGGAAATAATTTGTAACTCATTTAAAACAAAGACAGGAACTACCAATGGGCCATCAATAAACCCAGTAGCGCACAACTCCTTAATACGCCCATCAATAATAACAGAAGTATCTAATAACTTTGCAGTTGAATTTGAGTCACTGGACTTGTGAGATCCAAACATGTTGAAGCCTCTACTTTTTTTAGTCCCCGCTTCACTGCGTTTCCATTGCTTTAAATAGTTAAGATACATTTCAGGTCCCTTACGGGCCATCAAACGTACACCGCTATAGCCAAAAATGGCACTTAAGATGATTGAAATATACGGTCCAATGATAGGAACCTGATTGAATGCTGCACCAATTAAATTAGCAATAATAAGACCAAATAATAAACCGATGGTGCCTGCAATCAATTCTTGGTTAGGAATATGTGTTAATACCCGTTCCAATCGTCTAGCAATGACTAAACCTTGTTTTAAAATAAAGGGCGAAATAAAATAGCCTATTAAAATACCAATTATCGTACCAAGCACAATAACTGAAATACGTGCTACAGTGAGCGACATATCTCCAAAGCTTGCAAATTGAGATACTAAATAAGGATCAATAATAGGGGCTAAATTGTCCATACCTACGTATGCGGCCGTACCGATAAGGATAGCAATCACATACCGTAAAATGCCATAAATCATGGCATCACCTCCTTCAAATACCATAGAGTTTATACTCAATGAATTAGCCTTATATGAACTGTAACATGTATTAAGAAAATGCGAGTTGCATCGCTTGTGCAATTGACGTAACACCACGGATTTGAATAGACTTATCATCGTGCTTAATTTGCTTATAGTTCCCTTCTGGGATAATAAACTTTGTAAAACCCAATTTCTTAGCTTCATTAATTCGTTGTTCTATGCGTGGAATACTACGAACATTACCGGTCAATCCAACCTCTCCAAGAATCACCATGTCATGAGGCACTACGCGATTTTTTAAATTTGATACAATGGCAACGGCCATCGATAAATCACAAGCCGGTTCATTAACCTTTAACCCACCGATTACATTAACGTAGACATCCTTATTGCCCAACGTAAAGCCGCAGCGTTTTTCCAATACTGCTAGTAGCACAATTAGACGATTCAAATCATAGCCAATAGCCGTACGCCTTGGCATTCCAAAGGCTGTTGTAGCTACCAAACTTTGAACCTCTACCAGAATGGGACGAACCCCTTCTAGATAAATCATGACCGCACTACCACTTTCATCATCAGCTCGTTCAGCCAACAAGGACGCCGACGGATTGGCCAGCTCTGCTAAACCATCTTCAATCATGGTAAAAATACCGGTTTCCGATGTGGAACCAAAACGATTTTTGATGGCTCGTAATATACGGAACTGATAGGAACGTTCCCCTTCAAAATAGAGTACTACATCCACCATATGTTCAAGCATACGAGGGCCTGCAATATTGCCTTCCTTTGTTACATGACCAATGATAATGGTGGGAATATTCTGTTCTTTACAAAACCGTAATAAACGCGATGTACACTCACGAACTTGACTAACACTACCAGGTGCGGCTTCAATATCTGCAGTAAACATTGTTTGTATGGAGTCGATGACCAGTAATGATGGTTTTTGATCTAATGCGACCTCAAGAATATGGTCTAAATCTGTATCGGCTATAACATGTAATCGTTCGCTATTAATATGTAATCGTTCCGCTCGCAATTTTAATTGTAATTGTGATTCTTCGCCAGATGCATATAAAACAGTACCAACTGTATCGGCCACTTTTTGAGAAACTTGTAAAAGCAGTGTTGATTTACCAATACCAGGATCACCACCTAATAGCATTAACGCACCGGGCACAATACCGCCACCAAGCACTCTATCTATTTCCTTATAGGTCGTAGGAATTCTAGACACAGCTGACATTTCAATATCTGGCAATGCCACGGGTTTAGTCGTATTGGTGCCCACCCCACGCACAGATGGTGTACGACTATGTTTAGTATCTTTCACCACTTCTTCAACCAGTGTATTCCATTCACCGCATTGAGGGCATTTTCCCATCCACTTGGCAGATTCAGCACCACAATTATTACAAAAGAAAACTGTTTTTACCTTTGCCATATAACCCCCATGAAAAGTAAAAGGTCATGAATGATAATTCACTCATGACCTTTTGTGCATAATTTATACTACGGTCAACTATTATCACTAATAGTATACCATTTTGACATTAAATTTTATATAAAAGACTGTATGAAAACAATATCTATTCCCAATTATTTAGAAGCTTTTACCACAATGTGTTCATCTTCTACATCAGCCTTGATGATAGCTCCTTCAGGAGCATTACCTTGTAAAATAAGATCTGATATAGGATTTTCAATTAACCGTTGAATAGCTCGTTTCAATGGACGTGCGCCCATTGAGAAATCAGATCCTTCTTTCACAAGCAAATCCATAGCAGCTGGTGAAATTTCTAGTGATAATCCCATATCACCAAGACGTTTTACTACAGTATCCATTAAAATTGTAACAATTTGTTTTAAATCGTTTGACGTTAAAGCATGGAATACAATCATTTCATCGATACGATTCAAAAATTCAGGACGGAAATGGCGTTTTACCGAATCCATAACAGATTTTTTTGCTTCCTTAAAATTAACCCCATTAGTATCTTCAGTGTTGCTATCAGCCTTTTTAGCTGCTAAAAATCCTAGTTCAGGTGAATCCTTGCGCAGAGCTTTAGCACCTAGATTACTCGTCATGATGATAACAGTATTTCTAAAATCAACAGTGCGACCCTGACTATCTGTTAATCGACCATCATCAAGAACCTGCAATAAGATATTAAAGAAATCTGCATGAGCTTTTTCTACTTCGTCAAGTAAAATTACGCTATATGGTTTTCGGCGAACTGCATCAGTTAATTGGCCCCCTTCTTCATAGCCAACATAGCCTGGAGGCGCACCTACTAAACGCGATACAGTATGCTTTTCCATATATTCGGACATATCTAGGCGAATCATCGCCGTCTCATCACCAAATAAGGCAACAGCTAGGGCACGAGCCAATTCGGTTTTCCCAACCCCAGTAGGTCCTAAGAATAAGAACGACCCAATGGGACGTTTAGGATCTTTTAAACCAGCTCTAGCGCGGCGAACAGCCTTAGAAACGGCCACAACAGCCTCATCTTGACCAATGACACGTTTATGAAGCTCTTCTTCTAGATGTAATAATGATTCAGATTCTTCCTGTGCGATTTTAGAAACAGGAATCCCCGTCCATTGTGCTACAACAGAGGCAATATCTTCGTCAGTCACAACTAACTTAGCATCGCTATTTTCCTTAGCCGCTTTTTTCTTATCGTTGATTTCCTTTTCAATGCGCTTTTCTTCATCACGCATCTCAGCCGCCTTCTCAAATTCTTGAGCTGTTACTGCAGCTTCTTTTTCCTTTTTTACATCTGCTAATTGTGTCTCCAATGCTTTCACATCAGGTGCGGCAGAAAACACTTTCATCCGCACCTTAGATGCTGCCTCATCGACAACATCAATAGCCTTATCCGGCAAGAACCGATCCGTAATATAACGACTGGATAGTGAAACCGCGGCTTCCAATGCTTCGTCGGTAATCTTTGCTTTATGGAAGGCCTCATACCGATCACGTAATCCTTTTAAAATTTCAAGTGCGTCTTCCTCGGATGGCTCACCAACAAGAACAGGTTGAAATCTGCGTTCTAAAGCAGCATCTTTTTCTATATGTTTTTTATATTCATCCAAGGTTGTAGCGCCAATCACTTGAAACTCACCACGAGCCAATGCAGGTTTTAAAATATTCGCAGCATCCATAGCGCCTTCAGTGGCACCAGCGCCAACTAATGTATGAATTTCATCGATGAATATAATCATATCGTCATGTTTTTGAACCTCATCGATTGCTTTTTTTAATCGTTCTTCAAATTCACCACGATATTTTGCACCGGCTAGCATGGAACTGATGCTCAATGAAATAATTCGCTTATTACGCAAAATTTCTGGTACATTACCATTTACGATGCGCTGAGCCAACCCTTCTGCAATAGCCGTTTTACCTACACCTGGTTCACCGATAAGCACTGGATTATTTTTAGTGCGGCGGCTCAAAATTTGAATGACCCTCGCAATCTCTTTATCTCGACCAATAACGGGGTCAATTTTACCTTGCTTAGCCGATTCATTTAAATCTGTGCTAAAATCAGCAAGTTCACCTAATGAACTATTATCTTTCCTATCTTCCCCACTATGACTAGCGCTGTCAGAAGAGCCGAGAATTGTTCGAATCGTATCCACAATATCATTTGCACGAATATTATGATTGCGCAATATACCTACTGCTACGCCACCACCATCGCTCAACAAACCTAATAGAATATGTTCTGTCCCCACATAATTGTGGTTCATATGATTAGCCACTTCAACAGCTAACTCCAACACATGTTTTACACGGGGAGTCATATAGACGGAACTAGCCTTCTTATTACCTAGTCCTATATGCTCTTCAACATCTTCAATAATAGTCTCTGCACTGAGACCAAGCTCATTAAGAGCCTTTGCGGCAACACCATTTTTAACCTTTATGAGCCCGATGAGTACATGCTCCGTTCCCACATAGTCATGCCCTAGTTCTAAGGCCGCTTCTTGGGCGAAGGATAACACTCGTTGTGCATCATCTGTAAATCGTTGCATCATATGTATTACCTCGTTCGCAAACATCAATTTGCGCTCTTTATATAAACTTCATTCATGAAATGAAGGTACATTTTATCAATCTATATAAAATGGAATTTCTCGAATATCTCCATGAATAGTATTCTTAAATATCATAGAAAATAGGAAAATCACTTATTATTTTTGTGAAAGTTTTTCTCTAATAACTGTTGCTCTATAATTATCGCATTCTTGAGGACTTATCTCTTCTTTTCCCATATATTTAAGTAAAAAATTAGGTCTTGTAATAGCCACCAACTCATTAAAACTATCGTTCGGCCATGCTGGTAAGATATTTAAATCTACACCTAATTGAACATCGCTTAATTTTTCTAGGGACTCCTGACCACTTATAGACCTTGCATATCGCAATATACCATAGGACCGCCACAAATGATCTTCAAGACCATCTTTATCATTGTGCACCAATATTTGACGACATTTTCGCTCTTCTGCTATGATACCTTCTACAATTTTCGTCAATTGCTCAATGGTATCGGCTTCGCTAATGCCCATCGTACGTTGATTAGACACCTGATAAATATTACCTAATGCGTCAGAACCTTCGCCATATAAACCGCGCACAGAATAGCCAAGCTGAACAATACTCCGAACAAGACGATTAATGCGTCCAGTCATTGCTAATGCAGGAAGATGAAGCATAACAGAGGCGCGTAAACCGGTCCCCACATTCGTTGGGCATGCAGTTAAATAGCCAAAAGATTCATTAAATGCAAATGGTTGCTTCTCATCAATAGCATCATCAATGCGTTCTGCATGGTGAAAAGCATCTATTAAATTCAGGCCCGCCTCCATAGTTTGTATGCGCAAATGGTCCTCTTCATTAACCATAATTGCTACCGATGCGTCATCGGATACAAGTAAGCTACGATATGGCATTTTTTCAGCCATAACAGGACTAATCAAATGTTTTTCCACAAGAATAGTACGCTCTGTATCGGATAATTTATCAAGACTAATACAGTAATAATCTTGATTGTCGGAATTTTTTAACGTAGTAACCAAACCACGTGCAATGGAATCAACATGATGTAGAGCGGCTCCATCATTTTTATTGGTAAATAATGTGTCTCTAAAATTCCGAGCTAATCGTATACGACTAGAAATAACGATATGATCTGAATCGGATGGCGTATGTTGGAGCCATTTACTAAGGGCTGCATCTAATATATTATCAAACATACTATCCTCCTCAATTTTCTTTACTATCAACCTTCGATTCTAAAGCTTTGATTTTATCTCTAATTTGAGCTGCTTCTTCAAAGTTTTCATCACCGATGGCCGTTTCTAATTGACGTCGTAATTGCTTAATTTCATATTGTGCTTTAAACACATTATGCCCTTGGTTTGGTACGCGTCCTTCATATTCAACTGACCCTTGAATGCGTTGAACCAATGATGCAATCTGATTTTTAAAAGTTTCGTAACAACTAGGACATCCAAATTTCCCAAATCGATTAAAATCTTCAAATGTATTTCCACAATTTGGACAGCGTTTCATCTGCTGTGATTGCAATATATGGTCTGGGTACACCATATTTTTGAAAAAATCATTGGAGAAAAAGTCATTGTCCCAAATATCAGTTACGAAAGAACTAAATGGAGATAACTTACCATCTTTTTGTAATTTATTAGCACAGGAAGAACATAAATGTTGTTCTGTTTTTTGATTATTAACGATATTTGTCATATGCACTGTTGCTTCGTTTGTATGACAATGATCGCATTTCATATGACATCACTCCTTCCGCAATGTCTCTATCATGGATGCATAAAGATTGCGAATAGCATCATTTCTAGATTCATAATCTACATGTTCAATGATGCTGGCAAATGAATTATGCATCATTTGAGCCTCGCGCTTTGTAATTTTATTATCTTGTAACAATTGAAATAAAGATTGATCAACATCGCGTAAATCGATTAACCGTTCCACGCGATTTGGACCTTCATAGATATGATAGGTTGTCACTGCTGGTACCATATTAGAAGATTCTGGTTGCAACTTACGAATTCTAATATATCCACCTAATCCACGTCTAGATTCAACATCAAATCCTCGTTCATTAGAAAAACGCGTACTCAATACATAGCTAATCTGAGATGGTGCACAATCTAATTCATCGGCCAACTCATTTCTCTTTAAAATCAATCTTTCTTGTTCTTCTGTTAATTTATTAAGTATAAATTTTTCTATTTTATCAGCTATAACGCTCATAATAACACCTCTTTATAAATTTATCTCTTAATTTGTCTTTTTGTTCTTTTAATATAGCTTTATTATATTTGACTATTTGACTATTGTCAAATATAAAGTCAAATTTTTATAAATTATTATTTGACTATTACCAAAATACGTAAATTTATTACATGAATTACGCCAACAAATCAATGTATGTACGTAAATGTTTCTACGAATAGACTAATATCAGAATTCAATGTATAATATTAAAGATATAATAACGTATGTACGAAAGAAGGTGCTACAATGGCAGATGCATTAGGTCATCAATTATTACTAGATTTATACTCTTGCAATGAAGAATCCCTCTCTTCCGCTGCAGCCGTACAAGAAAGTGTAGCTGCTGCATTTGAGTTAGCAGATATTGAATTAGACGAAATTAACTATCAAGTTATGGATGATGAAATTGTCGTTCTTGCTATTGCAAAACAATTTCACTTCACATTACATGCGTATCCGGAATTGGGTTATGTAGCAGTTGATTTATTCGCCTTCAATCGTACCCTACCACTTACACAATTTATGAAATCCTTACGTCAATCATTTGGATCTGAAAAGGTAAAAGCAACCACTGTCCAACGTGGCGATTTTGGTAACGAACGCGATATGAAACCGCGTCGCAAAACCAAAATTACAACGCTTGGTCGTGTATTCCGTACACGTATCCAATTAAAACAAACTGGGGGCAAACTCAAAAAACAAAGCGCTAAGGTTATCAAATCATTAGCTAAAAAAAGTGGCCTAAAAAAATAACATAAGAAAAATCTAAAAGACCTTGCTCAATACGAACAAGATCTTTTTACTACGTCAAAAAGGCTAGAGACGAATCTCTAGCCTTTTAATATGAACGTTAATAGTCTTATCTACGAACAAGCATTTCCTCTAAGTCCAAGGTCATAACAATATCATCTACATCATCGCAAAGATATTCTGCATTTGCATCGTTTAGCTCTGTTTCGGTACCATATCCATAGGTAACACCTATAGATATACAACCTAATTCATTGCCTGACTCAACATCGTATTTTCTATCCCCTACCATGTATACGAGACGACGTCCCGTATCATCAGTTAATGGATTACCACACAATTCGATGGCCTTTTGAAGAATCTCTTTCTTATGAACTAAGCCTTCTTTGTAATTGGCACCTACAATGACATCAAAGTATTGTGTAATAGAAAAATGATCTAAAATCTCGCGTGCATACACTTCTGGCTTTGCTGTAGCCAAGGCCACAGTATAATGCTCATTTTTAACCTTGTCCAATAGGTCGATGATGTTAGGATACAATTGATTTTCGAATTTACCAATGGTACCATAGCGTTCACCAAACTTTTTATATACTTTTTCTGCTTCTTCTAATGCCATGCCACAGTGTTCTTGAAATGAATCTACAAGTGGAGGGCCTAAGAATAATAACAATGTTTCATGAGGTGGAATTTCATATCCAAAGGATTCCAGTGCATATGTGACACTCTTCAAAATTCCTTCTTCTGAATCTGTTAAGGTTCCATCCAAGTCAAAAATAATGGTCTTATTCATAATTATTTCTTTAAAGCCTCTTTTAATGTATGCCATGCTAATACAGCACATTTTACACGAGCAGGCATATTAGAAATATTTTGTAAGGCCATAGCATCTTCCAAATCTTCAAGCTTAGATTCGTCGGTAACCTCTTTTTTTATCATACCCAAGAATAATTCTACCAAACGCAATGCTTCTTCTACAGATTTACCCTTGATAATATCAATCATCATGGATGCTGAAGCTTGGCTGATAGCACAACCAGAGCCTGTGTAAGCTGCATCTTTAATAATGCCATCTTGTACATCAATTTGTAGCGTCAAATCATCACCACAACTTGGATTGTGGCCATGTTCGGAAGCAGTAAACTCACTTAACTCACGTTTATTACGCTTATCTTGATTATGTTCCAAAATAAGTTCCGTATACAATTGATCCATTTCCATGTGAATGTCTCCTAATCTTTAAAGCCCATTACCGAACGGACAGTTTTTAATACTTCTAAGAATGCATCTAAATCTTCTTTACGCGTGTATAAATACATGCTGAGGCGTGTAGATGCAGCTACGTGAAAGAATGCGCCCAAAGGTTGTGCACAATGATGTCCAGAGCGTACACAGATACCTTTAGAATCAAGGATAGTCGCTACATCATGAGGATGTACATCATCTATTGTAAAAGCGATAACGCCATGTTTTTCACGAGGGTTTTGAGATCCCAATACGTGAACATGAGGGATTTCAAGCATCTTAGGCAATACATAGGATACCAATTCTTCTTCATGTGCCTCAATAGCATCCATGCCGAAAGATTCGAGATAATCAATAGCGGCATGTAATGTTACAGCACCATGAGCATTTGGTGTACCAGCTTCGAATTTATATGGTAATTCATTGAATGTAGTAGATTGTTCTTTTACATATTCAATCATATCACCACCGAGTAAGAAAGGTGGCATTTTTTCAAGTAATTCTCGTTTCCCATAGAGCACACCAATACCTTGAGAAGCGCACATTTTATGACCAGAGAATACAAAGAAATCACAGTCCAAGGCTTGTACATCTACCTTCATATGAGGTGTAGACTGAGCTCCATCAAGAACCACAATAGCCCCTACAGAATGGGCTTTTTCAGTCAATTCTTTCACAGGAAATTCCATGCCAAGAACATTGCTCACATGGGCAAATGCCACTATTTTAGTACTTTCATCAATCTTATTGATTTCACCATCTTTCAAATGGCCCGATTCATCTAAGTACATATACTCTAATATAGCACCTGTTTTCTCAGCAACATATTGCCATGTAACAAGATTGGCATGATGTTCTGCAACAGTAATGACAATCTTATCGCCTTTTGTAACAAAATTAGCGCCATAGCTATGAGCGATTAGGTTCATCGATTCCGTACTATTACGGGTAAAGACAACCTCTTCTCGCTCACGGGCATTGATGAACTCAACAACGCGGTCACGTGCATTTTCATACGCTTCCGACGCTTCAATAGCGAGGATATGAGAACCGCGATGTGGATTACCATTGTGATGAAGCATATGGTCTGTAAGGCGATCCATTACCATTTGAGGAATTTGCGCCGTTGCACCACTATCTAAATAGATAAGGCGATGACCATTATGCTCTTTATGTAAAACAGGAAAATCCTTATATGCTTCTGTAATAGGTCTCATAGTCAATCCTCTTAAATCTTATTACGTACTGCAGTTAATGCAGCTTCTTCAATCACGTCATCACCAATGCGATCGATGATTGGTCGAATCATTGATTCTACAATAATATGTTTAGCTTCTACTTCACTAAAACCACGGCTCATGAGGTAGAACAATTTATTTTGATCAATTTGTCCTGCACTAGCTGCATGATTACCTACTACATTATCTTCTTTACACAATAACAATGGTAGAGAAATAGATTTAACAGTAGGATCTAACAATAAACATGTATCTTCTTCAGCACCTTCAGAGGCAAGGGCACCGCGAAGGAAATCCAATGTACCACGGAAGGATTTTTTAGATGTATCGCTTAAGGCACCTAATGTATGAATATCACTAAAAGATTTTTTACCACCATGTGTCATGAGCATAGCAATATCAAATTTTTGTTCCTTATTGCCTAAATAAGCAATGTCATGAACGATTTTACTAGATTCACCTTGTAAATCATGTTCATAGTTTAGGAAGTTTTCTTTGCCACCAATTTCTACATTGATGTATTCTACATTGGCATTATCCTCTAGTTTTGTATAGCGATGTTCGATATGCTGTACAGTTTCGTCTAAAAGATTTACTTTTTTAACGACAATCTTGGCATTAGATTTTACATCGTATTCATTAAGATATTGGATATTAGTCGCCTCTTTTGTACCGCCATCTAAGAAGAATTGTACTTCTACTTGCGCATCTTCTTCGACGATAAATTGGAAACGACTAGCGATACGTGCACTCGCATCAATGCGAATGCCCACCACTTCTTTTGCCTTAGCAGGCACGTGGATACGATAGCCTTCAGCTTCGCTTACAAGCTTAGCTACAGCCTCACCATTAGCACCTTTATAGTTTGTATTCATCAAAGCTGTACCAGCTGGCAATGGGCTAATAATGGCATCATTACCTTTTACCAATACAGATGTAGTTGTTTCTGATTCTCCCCAAAGACTTGCTGGAGTATGGTTAACACGCAACCATCTAAAGGTAGGTCTAGGAAGTTCATTAAATAGTAATTCGCTCATAGTACCTCCTTAACCGATAGAACCTTCTAATTCAAGATTGATTAGATTATTCATTTCAACAGCATATTCCAATGGCAATTCTTTAGAAATTGGTTCTACGAAACCACGAACAAGCATTGCACGAGCTTCTTCTTCACTAATACCACGCGTCATAAGGTAGAAAATAGCTTCATCAGAAATACGGCCAATCTTAGCTTCATGACCTAAATCGACATTATCATTTTCTACAATAATAGCTGGAATTGTATCGGATTGAGAAATTTCATCCAACATCAAGGATTCACAGGATACAGTTGCTTTTGCATGTTCTGCATTAGGACCAATTTTCAATAGGCCACGATAAATAGCAGCGCCACCGGATTTGGAGATAGATTTAGAGTTTACATTACTTGTCGTATATGGTGCATTGTGAACCACCTTACAACCAGTATCAAGGAATTGACCTTCACCAGCAAATGTTACGCCTGTAAACTCAGCATGAGCACCTTCGCCATTAAGAATACTCATTGGGTACAAACAGGATACGTGAGAACCAAAGGAACCAGATACCCATTCAATAGTACCGCCTTTACCTACAACACAACGTTTGGTATTGAGGTTGTACATATTCTTAGACCAGTTTTCAATTGTGGAATAACGCAATGTAGCATTATCCTTAACGAACAATTCTACTGCGCCTGCATGAAGATTGGATACATCGTATTTAGGAGCAGAACAACCTTCGATAAAGTGTACCTTAGCACCTTCTTCTACAATGATCATCGTGTGTTCGAACTGACCAGCACCTGGTGCATTCAAACGGAAATAGGATTGCAATGGAATATCCACTTGCACGCCTGCAGGAACATATACAAAGGAACCGCCAGACCAAACGGCACCATGAAGAGCTGCCCATTTATGATCTGTAGGAGGAATCAATGTCATCCAGTATTTTTTTACGATTTCTTCATGTTCATGAAGTGCTGTTTCAATATCAGTATAAATTACGCCTTGTTTTACAAGATCTTCTTGAATGCTGTGATATACGACTTCGGAGTCATATTGGGCACCTACACCTGCAAGAGATGTTTTTTCTGCTTCTGGAATACCGAGGCGATCAAATGTGCTCTTAATATCGTCAGGTACTTCATTCCAATCGCCCTTCATATCTACTTTAGGCTTTACATATGTGTAAATATGCTCCATATCTAAGCCAGAAATATCAGGAATCCAATTAGGAATTTCCATACGATTGTAAATCTCTAAGGATTTCAAACGGAAGTCAAGCATCCATTCCGGTTCATTTTTATTAGACCAAATTTCACGGATAATATCTTCTGTTAACCCAGCATCAGCAATATAGGAATACTCAAAATTATTCTTTATATCATAGACACCACGGTCCATATCCGCAACTTGGGTTTTCTTTCTTTCTTCCATGTTGCCTCCTATGCTAATGCTTTGTATGCGTCATAACCTTTTTCTTCAATTTCACGAACCAATGAAGCATCACCAGTCTTAACGATTTTACCGTTGATTAAAACATGTACAAAATCAGGTTTTAATTTTTGTAAAATTTGATTGTGGTGAGTGATGATTAATACTGCATTATCTTCATTGTGGAAACGATTAACACCTTCGGATACAATGCGAACAGCATCAACGTCAAGACCAGAGTCAGTTTCGTCAAGGATAGCCAATTTAGGATTTAAAATAGACATTTGAAGAATTTCATTTTTCTTGCGTTCCCCGCCGGAGAAACCTTCGTTTACATAACGTTGTGCATAGGATGTGTCAAAGGACAATTCATCCATTTTTTCTTTCAATTCTTTTTTGAAAGCCAACGCGCGTACATTTTCACCTGTAATTGTAGATTTTGCAGTACGGATGAAGTTTTCTACAGTAATACCAGGAACGGAAATCGGGCTTTGGAATGACATAAAGATGCCGGCTTTTGCACGATCATTTACAGCATCTTTTGTAATATCCTTGCCATCAAATACGATAGAACCTTTATCGACTGTGTACAATGGGTTACCCATAATAGCATTTGCCAATGTGGATTTACCTGCACCATTCGTACCCATTACGACGTGAATCTCACCTTTATTTATTGTTAAATTAATGCCTTTAAGAATTTTCTTCTCTTCTACAGACACTTCCAAATCTTTAATCTGAAGTAATTCAGCCAAAATATTTCACTCCTTCGTATCAGATAATCTGATTATATGATTAAAACTTTATAGTCACATAGAAAAACGGCGGTACGCACAATGGTGATACCGCCGTATTCTCTCGCCACTTTAGCAAGTATGTGCATAACAATCTATACTCATTATACATTCTTATCTAAATGATAGCAAGATATTCCTACTAAAATATACAGGAATTAGAAAAAATCCCTATATATCCGTATATCTTATAGTTTATTAATAGTAGTTCTCAACTCTATTTAATTCTCAATATTATAAATTAGAGAAGTCTAATGTACCAAACAAATCATCGTATGTTTCAGCGCGACGAATTTGTGTAACAGAACCATCTTTGTGCAACAACAATTCAGCAGAACGTAATTTGCCATTGTAGTTAAAGCCCATCGAATGACCATGTGCACCTGCATCATGAATGATGATACGGTCACCAATATCAATTTTTGGCAATTCTCGTTGAATAGCAAATTTATCATTATTTTCACACAAGGAACCAGTTACATCATACACATGATCTTTAGGAGCATTTTCTTTACCCATTACCGTAATATGATGATAAGAACCATACAATGCTGGACGCATTAAATTCGCCATGCAAGAATCTAAACCGATGTAATGACGATAGATGTCCTTTTTGTGAATAGCTGTGGAAACAAGATATCCAAATGGGCCTGTTACCATACGACCACATTCGTAGGCCAAAGCAATATCCTTAAGACCATTGCCTTTAATGATTCGATCATAGGCTTCATGAACACGTTCGCCCAATTTTTCAAAGTCAACAGGCGTTTGTTCTGGTTTATATGCTACGCCTACACCACCACCAAGATCGATAAATGCAACATCGATGCCTAATTTTTCTTTAATTTCTACAGCTAGGTTAAAGCAGATTTCAGCTGTACCTACCAATCCATCAATATCAAGTTCATTGGATACAACCATAGTATGTAAACCAAAATGTTTTACACCCTTTGCTTGTAATTGCTTATATGCCTCAAATACTTGCTCACGAGTCATACCGTATTTTGCTTCCTCTGGAAGGCCAATAATCGTATTGCCCCCTTCTTTCAAAGGACCTGGATTATAACGTACGCAGAATGTATCTGGAAGAGATCCGTGATGTTTTTCTAAGTATTCAATATGAGTAATATCGTCTAAATTGATGATAGCCCCCATATCTAACGCCTTTTTATACTCTACATAAGGTGTGTCATTGGATGTGAACATAATGTCATGACCTGTAATGCCCACCTTTTCGCATAGAAGTAATTCAGCTAAGGAAGAACAATCAGCGCCTACCCCTAGTTTTTGCAACACACGCATAATATATGGATTGGGAGTAGCTTTCACAGCAAAATATTGTTTAAATCCCTTATTCCAAGAGAATGCGGAGATAAATCTCTTCATATTATTAACGATACCTTCTTCGTCATAAATATGAAACGGAGTCGGATAGTTAGCAATAATTGCTTCTAATTGTTCAGATGTAAATGGAACTGTTTTTTGATTCATAATAACCTCTCTACATAGTAAAAGACTCATCTATGATGAGTCTTCTAATTAACTGATTATTTAAATAATGCCTTATCTAAACTATAGCGACCTGCACCAGCAAAGAACAACATAATGGCACCAAAGGCCATTTGGGACGGATAATCCCAACTAAAGAAATTGCCGTTAAGATTCAATATGGTCGCTACCGCCAAGGTACCTACAACTAGAAGCGTGCCAATACGTGTAAATAGGCCTATAATAAGAAGAATACCGCCGACCATTTCTGCATAAGATGCGATGGTACCTAATATAACCTCAAAGCCACTTGGCACACCTAAGGCGGACAACATGGCCCCTACCTTATAAAGACCTTGTTCACCACTTACATATTTTAAGTATCCATGATAGAACATGGAAATACCCAATGCCAGGCGATAGAATAAAAGCCCAAAATTAATATAATCAGGTTTACTTTTAAATAAAAAGTTCAACATAGTAACACCTCTTTATTATATAGATATTTTTAGATATAAAAATTATATGCTATATACTAGTGTCTGTCAAACCAAGACTCTTATATGAAATTCTATAGAATTATATCATAAATTGTTTATGAAATCAATTTATCAAGATTCATTCTAAGAATAAAAAATCCTAATGAATGTAGCAATCTACATTCATTAGGATTTTAATATATTATCTATGTATCGCTAAAAGCAGTTGATTACATCATACCGCCCATGCCACCCATTGGAGGCATTGCAGGAGCAGCAGCATTTTCTTCTACTTTATCAGCTACGATTGTTTCAGTAGTCAATACAAGAGAAGCGATGGATGCAGCATTTTGAAGAGCAGAACGTGTTACTTTTGCAGGATCCACGATACCAGCTTTTACCATATCGATATATTCTTCAGTCAATGCGTTGAAACCAACACCAGCTTCTGTATTTTTAACTTTTTCTACTACAACGGAGCCTTCAAGACCAGCATTGTAAGCAATTTGACGAAGTGGCTCTTCTACTGCGCGTTTAACAAGGTTAATACCAGTTTGAACATCACCAGTAGCTTCCAATGTGTTCAATGCAGGGATGATATCGATGAATGTAGTACCACCACCAGCTACGATACCTTCTTCAACAGCAGCACGAGTTGCATTCAATGCGTCTTCGATACGAAGTTTTTTATCTTTCATTTCAACTTCTGTAGCAGCACCTACTTCGATAACTGCAACACCACCAGATAATTTTGCAAGACGTTCTTGTAATTTTTCACGGTCGAATTCAGAAGTTGTTTCTTCTACTTGTGCACGAATTTGGCTAACGCGTTTAGCAATTACGTCTTTATCGCCTACACCATCGATGATTGTAGTTTCATCTTTAGTGATGCGAACTTGACGAGCTGTACCAAGATCAGTAAGTTCTACGGAATCAAGTTTACGGCCCATATCTTCAGTAATTACAGTACCACCAGTTAAGATTGCGATATCTTCAAGCATAGCTTTACGACGGTCACCGAAGCCAGGAGCTTTAACAGCTACTGCTTTGAAAGTACCACGCAAGCGGTTAACTACCAATGTAGCCAATGCTTCGCCTTCTACATCTTCAGCGATGATAAGAAGTTCTTTACCTACTTTTACCACTTTTTCAAGTGTTGGCAACATATCTGCGATAGCACTGATTTTGCGGTCAGTAATCAAGATGTATGGGTTATCCATAACAGCTTCCATACGATCAGGGTCAGTTACCATGTAAGGGGAAATGTAACCACGATCAAATTGCATACCTTCTACTACGTTTAATGCAGTTTGCAAGCCTTTAGATTCTTCTACAGTGATAACGCCATCGTTACCTACTTTTTCCATAGCTTCAGCAATTAAGCCACCAATTTCTTCGTCAGCAGCAGATACACTTGCAACTTGAGCAATTTCAGATTTACCAGAAACTTTAATGGAACGTTTTTTAATTTCTTCAACCAAAGTTTTAACTGCTGTTTCAATACCTTTTTTCAAGATCATTGGGTTAGCACCAGCTGCGACGTTGCGCATACCTTCTTGGATCATAGCTTGTGCCAATACTGTTGCAGTAGTAGTACCATCACCTGCTACGTCGTTAGTTTTAGTAGCAACTTCTTTTACTAATTGAGCGCCCATGTTTTCAAATGGATCTGGAAGTTCGATATCACGAGCAATAGTTACACCATCATTTGTGATTGTTGGGGAACCGAATTTTTTATCCAATACAACATTACGGCCTTTTGGTCCTAATGTAACTTTTACAGCATTTGCCAATTGATCAACGCCACGACCCAATGCGCGACGAGCTTCTTCATTAAACAAGATTTCTTTTGCCATATGTATTACCTCCTAGATAGTAACACTATCCAATGTAAAGAAATATATGCCCTAAGGCAATATAGAATGTATCATTAACATGTATAGCCTTGAAAGCTATTATAATACTGCTAAGATATCGCGTTCGCTAATAATCAAGTGAGTAGCGCCATCGATTTCTAATTCGCTACCAGCGTATTTTGCAAACATAACAGTATCGCCAACTTTAACTTCTGGAGCTACACGTTGACCATTGTCATATACTTTACCAGCACCTACTGCTACAACAACACCTTCTTGAGGTTTTTCTTTTGCTGTATCAGGAAGGAAGATACCACTTTTAGTTTTTTCTTCTTTTGCTTCTAAACGGATAAGAACGCGGTCAGCTAATGGTTTTAACATATGATGTCACTCCTTATTTACTATGTATTATTCATAATTCATTAGCACTCTAACTTATCGAGTGCTAATCACATGTATTATTATAACCTATGTCAAAATAATTGCAAGTACTAATTTTGATTTTTTGACTTTTTAGTTTTTACAAGTACTAATTCATATAAAATAACCTTCTATATAAGCTTTTATATCTTATATAGAAGGTTATATGTATCGCCCTATAGTTTTTATTAATTAGACGATGCTTGTTGAATGATTAGCTTGCATATGTTGACAATAGACTCTCGTTTCTTCATACTTAATTGCCGAATTCGATTATATGATTCGTCCTCCGTAATTTTATATAAATCCATAAGAATGCCTGTCGCTTTTTGTATTATTTTTCGTTCTTCTAGAGTTTTCTCTAAATCAGCCATTTGTTGACGTGATTCTAAATCATCTAAAAATCGACCACATGCCATTTCTAATGTTGGAATCAGCTGCTCTTCTCTGACAGGTTTTATTAAATATCCATATACACCAGATTCACGAGCTTTTATCACTAAATCCTGTTGACTATAACTAGTTAGAAGTACAACAGGTGCCAAGTGGTTAAATCCAATTTGACGAGCTGCTTCTATGCCATCTAGCTCAGGCATTTTCACATCCATTAACACCGCATCAGGTTTTAGTTCTTTACACATCGTAATAGCTTCAACACCATTCGATGCTTCCCCAACCACTTCATGTTGTTCAGATTCTAGAATATCTCGCAAATCCATGCGGATTAAAGATTCATCATCAACGATTAAAATACGCATTTATTGCTCCTTATGAATATGAATTGTAACAATAACCCCAACATCACCATTTTCAATCGTCATATGACCTTGTAGCTCGTGAGTCACCAAATTATTAATAATTTGCATGCCTAATCGCTTACTTTTAGCCATATCAAAATCACGAGGCAAACCTTTACCTGAATCTGTAAATACTAGTGCAATAGTATCATTCATACTGGATACAGATAATGAAATTATACCATCAGTCCCATCCAACCCATGCACAATACTATTAGAAATCAGTTCATTGAATACAAGAGAAATATAACTGGCTTGATGAGATGAAATGATACAATCGTCTCCATGATAGCGAAATTCTACATGTTGATTACGATCTACCATGCTCTGACGTAATAATCGGCACAATTCATCATATATAGATCGTATAGATATATAGTCCTCATCATAGTGTGATACTAAATCATGGACAAGGGCCATACTTTCAATACGGGAAATACCCTCTTGTAATGCCGATTTTACCTCTGGTAAATCAGAGCGCCGCGCTTCCATCCGTAGTAAACCTGCTACTGTTTGTAAGTTATTTTTAACACGATGATGTATCTCTTTAATAATGGAATTTTTAACTAGTAGTTCTTGTTGCTGTTTACTTTCACGGGTACAATCGTGAAGAATTAAAAAGCAACGACATTCATTGCGTCCCATCGGAATAGGAATCAAATGCTGTCTTAGTACCATATTATGATAGATTTCTTCAGATACAAAATCATTTCGTTCATCTATGACACGATGAATAGCAGATATTTTTAAAGAACTACCAAAAATAGATGTGCCCACCAACCGCCGATCAACACCGACTATATCCGCCAAGTGTAACGCCGTATCATTGCCGTACAAGATAGTCCCATTTTGGTCAAAAATGATGAGCCCATCCAAATACGATATAGGCTCATATTCTTTAATTTGTTCATCTGTGGCCGTCAACATCAATCGGTGCATTGTATCGGCTACGATAAATCCTCGTTTACCTTCTACACCATTGGCAGGCGCTATGTAAGAGAAGGAAATGCCTCCTATAGTCTTACCGCCATTATCGACAATAGGAAATAAATATTCAAATCCACTTTGTGTGGATTGTTGAAAGCTTTCACCTGTTGTGATTAGTTTTTTCCACATATCAGAACTAGGTATACGTGATGTAACTAATGAGTCATTAGACTCATATATACACATCATGTCATCATTCGCAATCTCTGTAAATAAAACAATCTTATGTTTACTCACCGATTGGCCAAAGCGAATCATATGACTAATATGAACTAGTAGGGCTGCTTGCAAACTTGATAGATTTGTTTCCTTAACAAGTTCATCATATATATGTACAGTCATACTAGTTACCTTCTACCCATGCAACGGTACCAATTGGCACACTAGGCTTAGCATTTAAATGTAAATCGCAGAATTTTCCGGCTTGTGCCATATAGTAAGCACGGCATCCAATCATAGCCGCATTATCAGTAGCTAAAATTTTACCTGGTTTATAGTACGTAAATCCTTCTTCATTACACATATTCTCTAATGCTACTTGTAATCCTTGGTTAGCAGATACACCACCAGCAATGGTTATTTTAGTTTCCCCTAGTGTATGAGCTGCATCCTTAGATTTTTCTACGAGGACATCTACGATGGCCTTTTGAAAGGACGCCGCCACATCAGCCTTATTTATGTCTTCACCCTTTTGAGATTTACTATTTAAGTAGTTCAAAACAGCTGATTTTAAGCCACTAAAGCTAAATTCAAAATTTCCCGACTCACTAAGGGCCTTCGGAAACTCAATAGCATCTGGATTGCCCTCCTTTGCTAATGCATCAATATGAGGTCCTCCTGGATATGGAAACCCCATAACGCGGGCAATTTTATCAAAAGCTTCTCCTGCCGCATCATCACGGGTTTGTCCTAAAATCTCAAATTCTTCATAGCCTTTCACATGAACTAGCATAGTATGACCACCGGATACAACAAGGCTTAAAAATGGTGGCTCTAATGTAGGATTAGCTAAGAAATTAGCAAAAATATGACCTTCCATATGATGAACAGGTACTAATGGAATCCCCGTAGCAAAGGATAATCCTTTTGCCGCCGCTACACCAACTAATAGGGCCCCTACTAATCCAGGACCATAGGTAACCCCTATATGATCGATGTCATCCAATGTGACATGAGCATCCGCTAAAGCCTTATCAATAACAGGAATAACTTGTTCTATATGATGACGGGATGCAATTTCTGGCACTACACCACCAAATTTTCGGTGAATTGGCACCTGACTCGATATGACATTAGAAAGTACTGTACGGCCATCCCTTAGTACAGCGGCCGATGTTTCATCACAGCTGCTTTCTAATGCTAATGTATATACACTCATTTTACTTCCTCTTTAATAATAGACATGATATACGCATCTTCTTTAGGCTCCGAGTAATAATTTTTTCGCATACCTTTTACAGTAAACCCCAATTGTCGGTATAAAGATAAAGCAGACAAATTAGATATACGAACTTCTAAAAAGATTTCATGCATGCCTCGTTTAAAACATTCCTCTATCAATGCACTCGTAAGTTTAGCACCATAGCCTTGGCGTCTTACAGATGGACGTATCGCAATATTCGTAATTTGCCCTTCATCATATACAAGCCACGCCCCTGCATAACCTACAACACCATTGGCATCTTCTACAACATAATAGAGTTTCTTATCTTCATTCAGTAATTCTGTTTCTATGGAATCTAAACTCCAAGGAACAGAAAAGCATTCCATTTCAATAGCAAAAATTTCCTTTGCATCCTCAATCGTTGCTCTACGGACTGTCATGTCTATTTTTCACCTGCCGCTTCGATTACAGTGACTGTAGGATTCTCCTTTAACATAGCAGGATTATCTTTATGCTTTTCTTCCCACAATACTTCTGCTTCAGACCGTCTAATATAGTACGGTACCATATCCATAGGATCAGCACTTTCACCTCGGTCAATCATAAATCGGGCGCTTAATAATAAAAAACTAGCCTTAGGTATGCGATAGATAGGATCACCAATGATTAATAACTCATCCTCTTCTACTAGTGGAGCAATCCGCTTAATACCATCGCCCACAAATACGACGCGTTTATGTTGGTTTCGTAATCGTTCTACTAATGAAACAGCTTCCACTACGAATGGCTCTTCTTTAATATGTAAATGCTCTCCATCATATGTATACAGAGCCGCATAGACATGTTTCTTTTGCGCATCAATAACCGTGCAAATCGTATCAGTAGTGTATGGAATATTACGCGCTAATCCATCCATAGTCATAACCCCATATAAAGGTATTTGTAATGCATAGGCCATCGCCTTTGCCGTCCCCATTCCTATGCGTAAACCCGTAAAGGAACCAGGACCACTAGCAACAACGATTCCTTTTAAATCAGATTTTTCTACCCTCGTCATCTCTAGCAATGATTGAATATGTGGTACCAACTGCTCAGAATGAGTCAATCCTGCTTGTATAGTAATTTCACCAAGTAACTGACTTTCATTCATCACAGCAACACTAGAAACGACAGAACTCGTTTCAATTCCCAACCACATACATACCTCCTAAAGTATTCAATGTTTCAGCGTCAAGTACATCGCTCTCTAATGTAATCCGTCTAGAGTGAGTATCAATCGAATCAATATGTATCCATAACGTTTCATCGGGCAATTCATCTTCAAACTTATCCGCCCACTCTACAATGGCAACTTGATCCTCTGTAAATTCATAAAATCCAATATTTTCTAATTCACTTACATCATCCATGCGATATAAATCAAAATGGTATATTTCACCGGCCAATGTCATATATGTATTCATAAGAGAAAATGTAGGACTTGTAATATCCTCCAACACGCCAAGACCCTTTGCTATGCCCTGAGACATATGAGTCTTACCAGTCCCTAAATCACCGATTAATGCCATGCATAGTGGACTAGCAGACTCTTTGACCCACCGCCCTAGGCGTTCGCCAAAACATTGCGTATCCTGTACGGAATGTGTTTCTAATATAACTTTATTTTTACTCATGAAAATGATTATATCCTTTCGCTTCTAATAAGCGTATCTCTTTATCCTTAGTCACCGATTGTACCATCGGTTTTCCCTCTATGACCTCACCTATTAATGTGATAGAACCTAACTGTTCTAATGCCTGTGAAAGTTCCTTAGGCGCCGTAAATACAAGCTGAAAATCTTCGCCACCCAACAAGGCATAATCAACAGGATTAGTATGTAATACAGCAGCTAGTTTATATGTTTCTTCATGCAATGGGATAAGTGCTTCATCAATAACGATTGAAACATGTGATGCCTTTGCAATTTCATTCAACTCACTACTAAGGCCATCGCTAATATCATTCATACTGTGAATACCAAGTTCGCGTAACGATTGGCCTAATTCAATTTGAGGTTCTGGTCGTTGATGACCGATGCGCGTCATAGGATAGCCATCAAGGTTATATGATAAGGATCCTAACCCTGTGGCAGCATAACCAATATAATTAGTAACGCCCACCACATCCCCAGGTCGAGCACCACTTCGTAGTATCGCTTTACCTTTAGGCACTTCGCCTATGATAGTAATGGTCCACACCATGGGGCCATCTATACTGACCGTGTCACCGCCAATAAGATTTACATGATATCGTTGGCACTGATCCTTAATCCCTCTATAAATTTCATCTAAAATTCGCGTGTCAATATGACCTGGTGCAGATACAGATAATACAACCTGACGTGGTATACCTCCCATAGCAGCAATATCACTCAAATTAGCCGTCATCAAACGATATCCTACATCATAGGGCGCCATATAATGAAAGCTAAAATGAACACCTTCCACCATGGTATCCGTACTTATGAGCTGATCATACCCTTCACTAGCTTTATAAACGGCACAATCATCGCCAATACCTTGCACCACTGTCTTATTGTCATATATTGTATCCGATTCAATACTATGTATGAAATTAAATTCACCAAGAGTTTTAAGTTCCACAATATCACCTTTTTTATCTTATACACTATATGTATTGTAACATATATAGGAATGCAAAAAAAATCGACCTCATCATACCGATGAGGTCGATTCGTACATTATTTTTTTATGAGTTGTTCCATCCGTTTAACAGGGCTCTTCGTATCGAATGCGCCTACAACAGGAACCTTTTTGCCATCACATACAAAGAGCACTCCATTGATATTATCAAAAGAGGTCAATGTATTAACAATAGCAGCCATTTGCAACTTAACAGTTAAGTCGCCACCTTTACCATCAACAAAAGCTTTATTCACCTCTACAGAAGCAACTCCATCTTTAATTGTTACAGAGTTGATTTCTATCGCTTTATCAAAGATAGGATACTTTTGTTGGCGATCAGCTTTTAACATGGCAAGCAATGCCGCCTTTGGTGTTACCTTATCCGCTGCGATATCCACGGATTGTTGTTTAACACCGGAACCATCTTCAGTAGGAACAAAGAATACCATTTTAACGGATTCACTAGAAGCCTTAGCAGTTTCAGCATCTTTATTAACCTTCACCTCTTGGCTTACGTTTGTAGAACCTGTGTTTTGCATTTGATTGGAATTACAGCCCGCTGTAAAAGCTAGGATGCCGATACAAGCAATCACTGTTATTTGATTTCGAATATTCATCCTTAGCCTCCAAAGTAACTAGCAATACCAGCAGCAATGCGATTAGCAAAGTCTTGTTCTGTTTGTTCGCTCTTCAATGCACGTTCTTCATTAGGGTTAGAAATAAAGCCTAATTCTACGAGAATAGCCGGCATATTTGTATGTCTTAATACATACAAATTACCTTCTTGGATACCTCTGTCACCATTGAAACCTGGTACATTAGCAATTTGATTTTGTACTTTTTGTGCTAAGCGAGCGTCATTACCAGTTTTAGAATAGTAGTATGTAGCAATGCCACCTACACTTGGGTTGTTGAAAGAGTTAATATGAACACTTACAAAAGCATCTGAATTATGGGAGTTTGCTATATTAACGCGAGCACCCAACTCATCAACACCACTCGCATTAGGACCATATACATCGACATCTGTAGTACGAGTCATGAACACCTTAGCACCGCGAGCTTCTAAAGCTGATTTCAAATATTTAGCAATCGGTAATGTTGCACTTTTTTCTTGGAACCCTGTAGGGCCGATAGCACCTGGGTCGCTACCACCATGACCTGGATCAATAGTAATCACCTTACCGGATAATCCTCCTGATACAGAGTATTTACCAGACCCTTTGCTACTTGCTGGCGCTGTAGCTGGGGATGGTTTCTTACCATAATTGATAGGTTTTGGAGCCACGCCTTTTTTCTGTACATCTACAACAATTCGATACGGCTTTTGATTAACTGTATCCTTCTTCAAAGAGAAAACCTTCACATCATTAGTATCCAATGCGGATGGAGTTTTAATCGTAACTGCCACATCTTTGCCTACTTGTGAAAGTTGAGCTACGCTAGCAATGGAAGAATCCATATAAATAGTATTCTTCGTCGTTTTTAGCTTCGTATTCTTCAAAGTAACCGTTGTCGTTTTTCCATCTTTACTGATGGATGCTGCCGCGTTTACAGGAGTAGATAAATCCATAACCATACGTACATATGGAACAGGTGCATCAGTTCTCGTTACCCAACGAGCATCCTGTAAATTAGCAGCCTTTGCTTGACTTAACATCAGTGGTACAGCCATGAGAAAAGCAAAGCAAATTAAAAATAGTTTACGCAATACATTCACTCCAATCTAACTGACATACTTTTTGTCCAAACCATAGAGATGAGCCGATGATACTAATGTTTCGTCTCATCGTTCCAATCTATCCATAAACTAATGTTAGATTATAGATAGATTATTTCATACAAACATGAAGATAGGTATACGGATTATACATATCTATCATCGTTCTGTAGAAATTTGCCATTCATTCCCATCCGTACTAATGTGAATACGTCCCATCGTATCTGTACGATAAATGGCGATATTGTGTTCATTCAAATGACGTAATGTCACATCATCAGGATGACCATATTTATTATATAACCCACAAGAGATTAATGCACTCTCTGGTTTGACGGATTTTAGGAAATCTTCAGAACTACTTGTTCGTGATCCGTGATGACCCACCTTCAAAATACGAGCAAAGAGCTTACTATTTTGCTCTTTTATAAGCCGTTGTTCTTCTTGTAATTCTGCATCACCTGTAAAGAGCATAGAAAATTTACCAAATATAAATTTACCAACAATAGAATTATTATTTAAATCCGGTTGCCCTTTTTTATCTACTAATATATCATCCCAAGGCGCATATACTACAAATACTGCACCATGACCAAAATCAACAGTACCACCTTTTTTTAACGTAGTGCGTTGAATATTCTTTTTCTCAATCCATTTTTCATATGTTTTATACATATTATTGTCAACAGAAATACCATCATCATATACATGTTCTATAGGCATTGCTTTTGCAATAGCTAAAAAACCACCCATATGATCTGCATGAGGATGTGTGATGATGACATTTTTAAGCTTTGTAACACCGAGGTTATGTAGTTGGGCTACAATATTTTCACGATGTTCTATATCTCCCGTATCAATCATGCTATACTCATCACCAACTTTAAGAAGTATTGCATCCCCTTGGCCGATATCTAGCATATAGATATCAACATGCCCTTCTGCATTGGTTTGCTTTGTATCAATAGAATAATTGGATGATGCCGACACGGCTTGTGTAGCCACTTTGGATACATCTGAATTCGAACAACCTGCTAGTACAAACAGTGGCACTAATAAAGCTATTAAACAGAGTAGTATTCGTTGTAATCTCGTCATCTACCTATCCTTTCAATAACTCTTGTAGTACCAAACCAACGGAATGGCTTACATCACTTGGTGTATAGCCCCAAGGTTTTTCTTTAGCTAATATATCAGCGCTTCGACTATGTACATAGACACCTAATAAGGCCGCAGACTGTAAAGAATAACCTTGTGCTACAAAGGCGGCTATAATCCCCGTTAAACTATCACCCATTCCTCCTGTTCCCATACCAGGATTGCCTATCATATTGATATATACTTCACCGGTAGGAAAGGCAACTAAACTAGGGATTCCTTTTAAAACGAGTACTACATTATGAGCTACAGCAAATTGAATCGCTAAATCTACATAATGCTTCTCTATAAAATTAATGGATGTATCAATAAGACGGCTAAACTCGCCTAAATGAGGTGTCATAATGCAATTTTTAAACTGCATATTGCCTTCATAAGTAATAGTCTTATCCCCATGTGCATAAACATGTCCTATGGTGCCAAGAGCATATAATCCATCAGCATCGATAACCATATGTCCCGATTGTCGTTCTAACAAAGAATTTACCAATACTTTGGCGTCATCTGTGCGTCCTAATCCAGGGCCAATGGCAACGACATCATACGATTGTAAATTGGTGGAACCTATATTTTCTAATGGCAATACCATGATTTCTGGTATGCATTTAGACTGTACGATAGATCGCACACTATTAAGAACGGCTAATGAAACCTTACCAGCCCCACCGTGTACGGCCGCCTCTGCGCTTATGATAGGTGCTCCTACCATTGATTCAGAACCGCCCACAATTAAAGCATTACCATTAACACCCTTATGGGCCTGTGGCATTCGATCACTAAGTTCCAAAGAAGCTAAACGATCATATAAAACATAATGAGATGTGTTAAACGGCGCCTCTGATTCTAATGCTAATTCCCAAGGCACCCCTAACGGTGCAATGATTACTGTGCCTGCCAAGGATTTGCCTGGATATAACAATAGCCCCTCTTTAATAGATCCAAAGGTCACTGTCGCATCATAGGATAATGTATAATCCGAAGCCTGCCCCGTAGTGGCATCAACACCAGCGGGCACATCGATAGCCCATAGGGAAAATCCATATTGGTTGCGTTCCACATCGATATCATGTAGCACAGAGGTTATAGATTCTCGTAATTCACCTTGAAAACCAGTTCCCATCAAACCTTCTACGACAACATGAACACGGGACCAATCACTAAAACTTTCAAACGAAACAATATCAATTCCCATGGCACGAACCATGGTTAGTTGTTTATTAAATAGCTCACTACCATGTGACACATTGCCTACTAATGCAATGGTAACGGGAATTCTTTGTTCCATTAAATGACGAGCCGCTACCAGTCCATCGGCTCCATTGTTACCAACACCGCACACAAATAGAACCATACCTGTAAAAGGATCCTCCCTAAAACGGTCTCCTTCTACATCTACCAACGCATCGGCTATACCTCGACCTGCATTTTCCATGAGCACTTCCAATGGCACATGTAGATGACGCGGTACATAGGCGTCAATATGTTGTGATGCTTCTCTCGTTAAACTGTACATAAATTACCCCTTTATGATGACCGTACTCATAGCGTACGACCGACAGTGACTAATAGAAACTATACATTCCGTATACATTCGTTCTTGAATAATTTTTTTGAAAGCCCCTGTTATACTCAGAAATGGTGCCCCAAATTCATCATGGCACACCTCAATATCTTGCCATGATCCATATCGCAATCCAGTTCCCAATGCTTTCAAAAAAGCCTCTTTAGCTGCATAAATACCAGCATAAGATTGGTATACCCCTGTACGTTTACTTTCACAATAAGCGATTTCACGTTCCGTATATACGCGCAGTCGAAAACGATTTGACCGCTCTATGGCCCGTTTAATTCGATCAATTTCTATAATATCTGTACCTAATCTCATGTCATAACCTCTTATGTGTCGATTATCTATCATTTTATTATACACAATTTTGTTAGATTAATCATTGATGAAGTGCAGCCCATTAATAGTTAAGCATACTATAAATAAAAACCTTATGATTACTATTAATAGCTGCATACATTATGTTATGACGCATATCCATATCTTCAATTTCAAGATCTTTTGGAAACGAAGAAATCTTTGTAACATTACCAGTTTTATCTACAGTAACAACTGTAGATAATGTTGCGAATATAGTTTTACCATCATTAGCAAAGGCACCATTATTATTATAATCATCATAATTAGCATCTATATCTTTAGACTGAACTAGTTGAAACTGTGATGTATAGTAATTAATACGTCTCATTGTAGCATCAATAGGGACAATCGATATAAACTGATTCATCTTTTTATCATAGGCTAAATTAAATACCCGTTCAGGAATCGTAATAGTATTGCCAATACTCATTGTATCTGCATCTATTGTAGTGATGCGATGACCATCAACCATGGCATTCGTAGTGTATAACAAATTAGTATCCGGATTATAGGTAAGCGTATTCATATGTGCTAATACACTAGCATCACGAAACTTATAGATTCCAACAATATCAAATGTTTTTGGATCTAGCTCATATATAATTTGTCGAGTATTTTCAGAATTAATACAGGCCAACACAAATACATCTTTTTTTGAGTTATAACAGAATCCTTGACATTGATTGACAGAACTATCAATGGGTATCTCTTTTAATAGTTTTAGATCAACTATTGTCTTACTAACATCTTGTTGCTGCAGTGCATATGTTGTTGGTAGATAATCCATGATGTGTTGTATATCCATATAGACCTCTATCATTCTAATTGAATCGTATAAACAAAAAACAGGTGATAAGATTACTCTTATCACCTGTTTAAGCGTTTCCGCTTGTAGTTGGTGCCGGAGGTGGGACTTGAACCCACACGGTGTTACCCGCTTGATTTTGAGTCAAGTGCGTCTGCCATTCCGCCACTCCGGCGTCTCGGAACATTTGTAATTATATAGGAATAACAAAGGTCTGTCAACAAATTTTTTATATTTTTTCTAAAATATTTGTGAGTGTATGCATCGCCACATCATCTTGCTGTTTCCAGGTCAAAGTAACACCTGTAATATAACCTTTTCGAGCGTATTCAACATCTGTTGGTACGTCTTCCTTTCCACAATCCAAGTCTCCAGCCAACCAATAATAATCTTGACCTCGTGAATTAATTCTAGCATCAATTATATTACTATAGGTTTGAAGTCCTTGGCTCACCAATTTAAAATGATCCCAATCACAAATGCCGCGCAATGGAAAATTAACATTTAATAAGCCTTCAAAATTACCATTTACATAAATTTTCTCAATTAATTCATGAATAAACGGATGCATTTCATGACCACGCTCAATCGAATATCGCTCTACAGATAAAGCAAGGCCAGGGATTCCATAAAAAGCACTTTCCATGGCTGCAGATACGGTTCCTGAATACAATACATCAGAACCTAAATTAAAGCCATGATTAATACCCGAAATAACAAGATCAGGCATGTCATCGGCTAATAAATAACTGAGGCCAAATTTCATACAATCAGATGGAGTTCCTGTAAGTGCATAAAGGCGAGGATTTTCATCCTCGCCATTGTACGCATCTAATTTTAAAGGAATCTCAGTCGTCAATGCATGGGATTTAGCACTTTGTTCAGTAGCTGGTGCTACAACGGTAACACGATAATATTGACTTAAATACGTCGCTAATTGGCGTAAGCCATCAGCTAAAATGCCATCATCGTTACACATTAAGATATGCATAGTCACTCCTATAGATTCTATTTTTTATTCTTATTCATATCTCCCATACGAGTTAATTTAACATCACCCAAGCCAACTGCTCTTGTATGTACCGTATGAGACCATTCCTTATTATGACGACGGAACCATCCTAAAATATTTACTGGAACCCATGAATATACAAAAATTGGATATAACAAATAGTAGAACCAGATTTTAGGTGGCACCTTAATTTTCAATAACACAATCAATGGGAATAGATATTGTCCAATACCTATGATTTGCCATACGGACATAGGCATAATTTGGTACAAAATATTGGTATAAATCGGTACATATGCATTGATATAAGAAAATACCAAATATACGGTCGTCAACAATAAGAAATATGGCTGACTCACTTGCAAAATACCATCTAAAATAACAATATTACCTTGCTTAATTCCCGCTGCAAATAATTTAGGAATATAACGATCTGCACAATCAAATTGACCTTGTGCCCAACGCAAACGTTGTTTACAAGAAGCCATCATAGTTGTTACTTTTTCATCATACACGATAGCATCATGAGCCCATGTCGTCTTAATACCATGTGTTAATAACTTCATAGAGAACTCCATGTCCTCCGTTAAGCTTGTACAATCCCATCCGTATTCTTTAATAATAGATGTACGAATACACATACCCGTACCGCCAAGTGCCGTTGATAAACCAATACGATATTTGGCTAAATGCCACATATGGTTGACCATCCAGAACATGATTGAAAAAGTGCCCGCAACCCATGAATCTGTAGGGTTTTTGGAGTTAAGATACCCTTGAATAACAGATTCACCTTTTTCGAGGTGATCATTCATCTCTAACATAAATTGAGGGTGTACCAAGTTGTCAGCATCAAAGATAAGGAATGCATCATATTTCCTATCCATTTTATCCACGCGGTCAAACATCCACCCCATGGCATACCCTTTACCAACCTCTTCTTTGTTGAAACGTTCGTGTACATTAGCTCCTGCAGCACTGGCCACTTCAGCTGTTTTATCAGTACAGTTATCAGCTACAACAAAAATATCATACAACTCGTCTGGGTAATCTAGACCTTTTAAGTTTTTTACGAGTTCTCCTACTACAGCCTCTTCATTATGAGCACACACAACAATGGCGAATGAATTTTTGGGCGTATAATTTTTATGAACTCGAGACCGCCACATACCTATAACGGCAAGTACGAAATAATAAACCGTATAAATTACGATTATTACCTGCATAGGAATCAGTATCAGATCCAGTAGGTAATCCATAAGACAAACCTCCACAGTCTATTTGCGCACTATATTTAACGCCGTATTAAACAGACCAAACAACACATAACCAGTAAAAATCATAGCAGCCCATGTATGCCAATCATATACCAATGCAGCAATAATGATGATAGCAACTAATGCGACAGCAATTTTTCTAATACGAACTGCACTGTGACCTTTAAAGTCAGGATATTTTACTTCACTAACCATTAAGATACCAACAAGAATCATAGACACAAACACAACTAGTTGTGGAACTTGCACACCACATAAAATATAGGTAGCAGCTAAACAACCTGCCGCTGGAATAGGAAGGCCTTCAAAATAACCGTGAACTTCATCTGTTTTAATATTAAAACGAGCTAGACGAAAAGCACCCAAAACGGCAAAGGCTAATAATGGAACATAGCCAAGCCAGCCTAATCCTTGTAAATCGTTAACATACAGCATATAAGCAGGGGCAACGCCAAACCCAACTACATCGGATAAGGAATCTAATTCACGTCCCATAGGACCTGCTACGCCTAACGCACGTGCCACACGCCCATCTAAACCATCTGCAATCAGTGATAGTATCACACAAATAGCTGCCCCAAAGGTATTACCCGTAGCAGATAATGTAATACCGATAACACCAAATGCTAAATTAGAACTAGTAAATAAATTTGGAATAACTGATTTATTCATGACGGAGCCTCCCGATAATCGTATCGCCACCAGTAATATGTTGACCTTTTTCAATGCAAATCTCTACATTTTTATCCATGTAAATTTCAGTACATGAACCAAATTTAATCATACCATATAACTGGCCACGTTGTAATACACTATCAAGATCAGTCCAAGAAACGATACGACGAGCCAATAAACCTGCAATTTGTGTTACCAGAACTTCTGTTTTATCATTTTCTATACAAATTGTGTGACGTTCATTTTCAAACCCCACATCTTCTTTGAAAGCAGGTAAAAAACTCCCCATCGTATAATGACGATATGTAATTTTACCTTCAATAGGAGCACGATTTGCATGCACATCAAAAACAGATAAAAAGATTGTTACCTTTTTACATTCACGATGTAAATACAAGTCTTCATATACATCTTCAATTTCCATTACCTTTCCATCAGCTGGAGATAAAATAGCATCTGGATCAGTAGGAATGTTGCGTTTTGGATTTCTAAAAAAGTTCACAAAAAATAATGCCAAAATAAATGTAATGATTGCGATACTATAATATCCAAAATACGCCGCTATAATCGTAATGAAGAGCATCACTCCGATTAAAGGAAATCCTTCTTTTATTATTGGTCCTGTAGGCACAACTAAACTCCCCTATTTATTCTTAATAACAGTCCACATAAACTTTGGTATAGCCAACATTCGGCCTATACGTTTAGGTTCCAGATATAATCTATATAACCATTCTAAACGATTACGTTGCATCCAATGAGGTGCGCGTGGAATATTTCCAGCCAATACATCAAAAGACCCTCCTATACCAATGGCTACAACGCCTTGTAAAGAGGATAGTTTTTCTGAAATCCATTGTTCCTGTTTTGGCACACCTAATGCAACAAATACGAGCTTAGCACCCGAAGTTTTAATATCGTTAATAATACGTTGTTCCTCTGCTTCATCAAAGAACCCATCATGGATGCCAGCTATATTAATAGTACCATACATTGCTTGTAAATTAGAAACTGCTTGTTGTGCTACACCAGGCGCAGCACCTAAACAATATATGGGGATTTGATTGCTTACAGCTTGTTTAAACAATTCTTTGGTAATATCAACACCAGTAACGCGTTCAGGCACTCTTTCACCCATGCGTTCCGCTGCCCATAATATACCAGCTCCATCAGGAACAACTAGACTAGCGGAATTCAAGATCCCGTGTAACACGGGATCCTGATTGGCTAGCATAACCATTTCAGCATTGGCAGTTGCTACAAGATGTAGCCCTGATTGCTTCGTCATCTCTATAATTTTTGAAACTGCTTCGTCCATAGTGATGCAATCAATAGGGACGGATAATACCGAAATACGTTTACTCAAAATAATACTCCATTATAAACCACTATAGTTCGGTGCTTCTACGGTGATACTTACATCATGTGGATGACTTTCTTTCAAGCCTGCTGCCGTAATTTGAATAAATTGAGTGTTTTCAATCATTTCTTTAATATTATGGCAACCACAGTATCCCATACTTGCACGTAAACCACCAACCATTTGGAAAATAGTATCTGCCAACATACCTTTATAAGGTACACGACCTTCGATACCTTCAGGAACTAATTTTTTAGCTTCTGATTGGAAATAACGATCTTTACTACCAAGCTTCATAGCCCCTAAGCTACCCATACCACGGTATACTTTATAGGAACGGCCTTGGTAAATAACAGTTTCTCCTGGGCTTTCATCAGTACCAGCAAGAATATTACCCATCATAACAACATTGGCACCAGCTGCAATCGCTTTCGCAATGTCGCCAGAATATTTAATACCACCATCAGCGATGATTGGAATACCATAACGTCTTGCTACTTGAGCGGACTCATAGACAGCAGTGATTTGAGGTACACCAATACCAGCAATGACACGTGTTGTACAAATAGAGCCAGGTCCAATACCAATTTTAACAGCATCTGCACCAGCTTCAATAAGAGCCTCTGTACCAGCTGCCGTTGCCACATTACCAGCAATAACTGGAATATGTGGATATGCTTGTTTAATTTCTTTTAATGTACGCAATACACCTGCAGAATGACCATGAGCAGTATCGACGATGATAACATCGGCTTTAGCTGCTACGAGAGCATCTAGACGATCATACATATCTTTAGAAACACCAACAGCAGCACCAACTAATAGACGGCCGCTAGCATCCTTTGCAGAATTAGGATATTTTGTAGCTTTTTCAATATCTTTAATGGTGATTAAGCCCTTTAAATTACCATCTTTATCAACTAATGGTAATTTTTCAATACGATGTTTGCTCAAAATGGATTTAGCCATTTCCAAAGAAGTACCTTCAGGAGCGGTAACTAAACCTTCACTGGTCATACATTCGCCAATTTGACGGGATAAATCAGTTTCAAATCGCATATCGCGATTTGTAATGATCCCTACTAGTTTACCATGTTCTGTAATAGGTACACCAGAGATTTTATATTTACGCATCAATTCTTCTGCATCAGAGAGAAGGTTCTGAGGGCTTAGGAAAATCGGATCAACGATAACACCATGCTCAGAACGTTTAACTGTATCAACTTCATGAGCTTGTTCCTCGATGGACATATTTTTATGAATAACACCCATACCGCCTTCACGAGCCATGGCAATGGCCATACGGGACTCAGTAACAGTATCCATACCAGAACTAATCATTGGGATATTTAGTGAAATATCACGTGTTAATTGTGTCTTTAAATCTACTTGATATGGTAATACATCAGATGCTGCCGGTACTAACAATACATCATCAAAAGTCAATCCACGCATACCGAATTTATCGTCTCTCATTTGTTTTTCCTTTCTCGTATAATAAAAAACAAAACTACGACCCATTCTAGCCCAGTGGGCTAGAACGGATAATCGTAGCTTTCATTAGCGTTCAGACCGCAAAATGCCGCCTTCCATAAACTCATCTTTTTTCATATCAACAAAAATAACCTTAACTGCTTCTGCAGGAACCTTTACGATGTCTACAGTAGCCTTAGTGATAGCTTCACCTAATTGTTTCTTTTGTTCTTTTGTACGACCTTCAACGAGTTCAACATGAATTAATGGCATATGGCACCTCCATAGATACAAAAATATTGTTTTTTATATTATACGAGAATAGGCCGTTATATACAAGGGGAAAACCTAGATAAAACCTAGTATTATCGCACCTTATAAAATTATTAGTCCTACCTCTTAATTATACAATATTCTAAGAAATTTTTCACCAAATCTTTTTGATAATTCTTCTTTCATTTGAATTTCTAGTTGATCGATGCCAAATTCTCGGATATATGACAGTACATCATTACGTGCCGTAACTAGTATATCTATATCTTTTATGATATTAGCGACCCGTAAATCAGGTAATCCTGATTGCGCAAGTCCAAACAATTGGCCAGATCCACGCAGTAATAAATCTTGTTCTGCTAATTCAAATCCATCTTGCGTGGATTCCATCAACCGCAACCGTTCTTGACTGACATCCCCCTTGGAATCGCTAACTAATATACAATACGCCTGAATGTCACCACGTCCAACGCGACCTCGTAATTGGTGTAATTGGGATAATCCAAAACGCTCAGCCCCTTCTATGCACATAATCGTCGCATTAGGAACATTGACGCCAACCTCGATAACGGTTGTAGACACGAGCAATTGAATACGGCCATCATGAAAGGCTTGCATCACCTCGTCCTTTTCTTTTGGATTCATACGCCCGTGAACAAGGCCCACTTCAAAACTTTTATAAAAATAGTCTTTCAATTCCAAAAAGAGTTCTTCTGCTGCTTGCAAATCAAGTTTTTCAGATTCCTCTACAAGAGGGCAAACCACATATACTTGATGACCTGCCGCCATTTCCTTACCAAAGAACACGCGCAATCGTTCTTTATATGAGCTATCTACAACATATGTCTTGACCGGTTTACGTCCTGGAGGCATTTCCTTAATAAGGGATACCGCTAAATCACCATATACAGATAGGGTCATTGTTCTTGGAATCGGTGTAGCCGTCATAATTAAAACATGAGGATATACGCCCTTATGTTGTAATGCGGCACGCTGATTAACACCAAAACGATGTTGTTCATCGATAATAACCAATCCTAGGTTCTTAAATTGAACCTTATCTTGAATGAGTGCATGGGTACCAATAATCAATTGAATGGTTCCATTTGCTAACTCCTCATAGATTCTATCCTTGTCTTTTTTAGGTGTGGATCCTGTAAGCAATGCAATATTAATAGGCAAAGTTTTACAAAATTCAGTTATCCCTTCATAATGTTGAGTCGCTAAGATTTCTGTAGGTGCCATGATAACAGCTTGGTATCCATTTTCTACGGCTTTTACAAGGCTCAATGTAGCTACAACAGTTTTACCAGAGCCCACATCACCTTGTAATAATCGTTGCATGGGCCGTTCATCTTGCATGTCCTGTGAAATTTCTGTTACCGCCCGTTCTTGATCCCCCGTTAGCTGAAAGGGTAAATTCGTCCTACATTGTTCCATCAATGTACCATCTGGCTCCATCTTAGGCCCTACATGACATTGCTCTTTATTTCTAAGCAGAGCCAATCCAGACTGCATGATAAATAGTTCTTCATAGGCTAATTGATACCGTGCTTTTTCATAACTTTCACTACTTGAAGGAAAATGCATTTCTTTAAATGCATCATATCGCTTCATACTCGCATGATAATCCATGATTTCAGGCGGTAAAATTTCATCCATTGTATGATGCGCTTCGAACCAATTTCGAATCGATGCGCGCACCACATATTGAGAAACGCCATCCACCAAGGGATAAATAGGAACAATGCCCGTATCTGGCATAGCATCTGGCCCGAGATTTTCTATTTGCGGAGAATTCATCTGCATAGAACCATATTGAAATTCGGCCTTACCGTACGCATAGAGGCGTTGACCTTTTTTGTAAAAGTTCTTTTTATATCCTTGATTGAATAATACAATCTTCATCGGACCAGTTCCATCTGTGATGATAACTTCTAAAATAGATAAGCGAGGCCGTGGCCGTTTTTCCGTAATGGATACGACAGTACCTACAACCCCCGCAGTAATACCAGTTTCCAATTCTTTTATGGAATAAATTTTACGTCTATCTTCATAGGAGCGTGGAAAATAAGCCAATAAATTGGATACAGTATCAATGCCTAATTTATGAAGTTGTTTTTCTCGACCTGGTCCAATTCCCTTAATAGAGGTCAGTGCTTCGTTCATTATAATGCCTCACATATGACATACTTAATGAATATAGTGAAAATATATCCATTTTTATATTTCTCTTGCCATATCTCATAGATTTCGACTACAATATTAGCTATAGTATACCAAATATTGTAGTATATTTCATAAAATATCAATGCATGTAGTAAAAACACTTGCTTAAACCTTGTCTTTATGATAATATACTTTTGTTATGTTATAGATTAAGCTTGGAGGTGGAAACTATGGCAAACCTTTGCGAAGTATGTGGCAAATCCACATCTAGCGGTATGAACGTGAGTCACTCTCACATTCGCACAAGAAAAACTTGGAAACCGAACATTCAAAGAGTACGGGCGGTTGTAGACGGTGCTACAAAAAAAGTAAATGTATGCACTCGCTGCCTTCGTTCTAATAAAATTACACGCGCGTAAAATAAATAGTACATGTACTCTTAAACAAAAAGACCGTTACCCAATGGTAACGGTCTTTTTGTCGCCCTATTACAGCGTAATATTTGGAATAAAGTAATCTTTAAATAATTTTATAGCATATTGATCTGTTAATCCTGCCACATAATCGACAATATCAACAGTGGAATACACACCATTTCGTTCTACATAGGTTTCTATATCACCTGGATGATCCATAAAGTATGTAAATAAATTTTTTACTACATGAGCTGCCTTATTACGGTCAGGAATTAATGCAGGTGCTAGATATACATTTTTAAACATAAACTGTCTAAAAACATTCATCGTGCTTTCAATATCAGCAGACATCTGAATCGCTGGCTTATCTAACGATTGTTCAACCATATCTTTCACCATGGCCGTAATCATACTAGACGGAGTATCGCCAAAATAAAATCGCACTTCTTCTGGTAAATCGTTAGCTTCTAGCATACCAGCCCGTTGTGCATCATCATAATCGTGACACAAGTACGCAATACGATCTACAATACGTATAATCTGCCCTTCTAATGTAGATGGTATGGTTGGTCCCGTATGGCCTAAAATGCCATCCCGTACTTCTTTTGTAAGATTAAGGCCTTGTCTATTACCATGTTTCTCTAATACTTCGACCATGCGCAAACTTTGTTCATTATGGTTAAAATGGCCCACCATATCGCGTAATGCATATTCTCCGACATGACCAAATGGGGTGTGCCCTACATCATGCCCCATCGCAATGGCTTCCACTAAATCTTCATTAAGTCTAAGAGCACGCGCAACAGTACGACCGATTTGTCCTACTTCAAGGGTATGCGTCATTCTTGTTCTATAATGGTCACCAGGTGCAATATACACTTGTGTCTTATGTTTTAAGCGACGAAAACACTTACTGTGTATAATTCTATCCCGATCCCGTTGAAATGCGGTACGTAGTGGATCTGGTTCTTCATCAATATCGCGCAATGCCATACTGCTTCTCGCCGCATAGGGAGATAAGATCATATCTTCTCGTTCTTCTATACGTTCTCTAATATTCATAGTACCTCTTTATCAAACATGTTAACAATATAATATTTAATAATAGGGAGGCTTGCGCCTCCCCTATTTATTTTCCGGCAGCCATACGGTTTTTATCTACTAATTGCATAACAAGAGATGCTGTTTCTTCAATGGATTTGTTAGAAACATCAAGCACTTGGCAATGTAGACGACGCATAATAGCTTTTGCATATTCTAATTCAGAATTAATGCGCTCAATAGAGGCATAATTAGCCTCATCTTCTAAGCCTATAGCACGCAAACGTTCACTGCGGATATTATTCAATTTATATGGGTCAATAATCAACCCCACAATTTTCTTAGGCGGAATCTTAAATAATTCCTCTGGCAATGGCACCTCAGGAACTAGTGGTAAGTTAGCCGCTTTAATTTTTTTATACGCTAAAAACATGGATAACGGTGTTTTACTTGTACGAGATACACCGATAATCACAACATCAGCCTTTTCGAAGCCTGATGGGTTTTTACCATCATCGTATTTAACAGCAAACTCAATAGCTTCTACCTTTTTGAAATACTCTTGGTCTAGCTTATGAACCATACCAGCTGTCATACGTGGCTTGGTAGATGCCACTGTACCTACAGCATCCAATACAGGGCCCATAATATCAACAGCAGGAATATTATTCTCTGCCGCTTTTTCGTGTAAATAGTTTCGCAATTCTAACGACACAATTGTATGACAAATTACGTGATTACCATTTTTAGCATCTTGTATAATTTCATCAATTTGAGCCTTATCTTCAATATATGGGATGCGAACAATTTCAATTTGTTCCTTATCGTACTGACTTGCTGTTGCTCTCGCAACGGCCTCTGCAGTTTCGCCTAAGGAGTCAGATATCGCATAAATAATTTTTTCTGCCATTCTTTATACCTCTTGTGTACTACATTCTAAAAACGCCTTAGTCACAGTTGTTTTAGATACACGTCCTACCACCTTTAATCGTTTCTTAGGACTGTCTTGTGATTCATCGTCTTCTCTAACTATAACAGGTAAACAATCGACTTCATAGTCAATCATTTTTTGCGCCGCCACAGCCAACGAATCTGATGGTTCTACGGTGATAACTTTGCTAACGGGTGTCATAATCATTGAGATAGGCATTGTATGTGCATCGGTTTGACCTATGGAGGCACGCAATAAATCCTTGCGTGATACAACACCTTGTAAATAGGAACCTTCGCAAACCAAAATCGTACCCACGTCCTCTGTAAAAATAGTCACGATTGTATCATATAGATTGGTCTCTGGCGATACGATAACGGCTTGTGAAAGCACATCATGTACACTATAAGACCTTAAAATTTCAGCAGTTTGGTCCTTTGGCGACAAGCCAACATAGTAATATCCTACATTAGGCCTTGCTTCGAGAACGCCAATCATGGTGAGCACGGCTAAATCCGAACGCAATGCAGATCGTGTCACATCCAAATGTTCCGCTATAGCACTTCCCGTAACAGGTCCTTTTTCACGTACAATATGGGCTATTGCTTCTTGTCGTTTTGAAAGTTTCACACCCGTCCCTCCTTTCGCATATAAATATTATATCCTATGTATCATTTTAGAAAAAGAGGAGGCGCTTTCGCCTCCTCTTTACATCATCAAATAAAGTATATCTTTATTACCATTCAAGGTCTTCTACATCTTGACGACCACGACCTGTAAGTGCATCCATCATCATGCGTTGCTCGATTTGAGCCACCATTTTCTTAGTATTTTTAACCGCATCTGGGTTAACAGAGATGGAATCAATACCACTCTTAACTAAGAATTCACAAAGTTCAGGGTAAACACTTGGTGCTTGTCCACAGATGGATACAGTTTTACCATCTTTATGAGCCACTTCGATAAGATGACGAATAGCTCTACGAACGGCTAAATTACGTTCATCATAAATGTGTTGGACTGTTTCATTATCGCGGTCACAACCTAGAACAAGCATTGTCAAATCGTTAGAACCAATGGAGTAACCATCTACGTATTTGTTGAATTGGTCAGCTAGGATAATATTTGCTGGAATTTCAGCCATGAGCCAGATTTTGAAATCTTTACCGCGTACAAGTCCTTCTTGAGCCATCAAGTTAGTTACGAGTTCAGCTTCTTCAACAGTACGACAGAATGGAATCATAACTTGTAAGTTTTTGAAACCAAATTCATTACGCACTTTTTTAATGGCTTCTAATTCTAATTTGAAAGCAGGTGTGTATTTAGGATCATAGTAACGAGAAGCACCGCGCCAGCCAAGTAATGCACTGGATTCATGTGGTTCAAATTTGTCGCCGCCTTTAAGGTCGCGGTATTCACTAGATTTAAAATCGCTTAAACGAACTACTACTTGACGAGGTGCTAACGCTTGACACACTTTACGCATACCTTCAGCCAATGTATTAACAGCTACATCACTGCGACCTGTTTCGATAAGGTGTAATGGATGTTCATGAATGAAAGTAGTCCAAATGAACTCTTCACGCATCAAACCGATACCATCACAAGGCAATACACCGTATTTTTCAGCCAAGTCTGGATCGCCTAAGTTCATGTAAATCTTAGTACCCGTTACAGGGATATATTCACTCGCTACAACAGCTTGTTCTTGTGGCGCAGCTGGTTTAACAACATCTTCTAATACGCCATCGTAAACAATACCATTAGTTGCATCAACAGTAATCATTTGGCCTTCTTTAATAGAAGTTGTAGCTTCATGGCTACGGCTCTTAGTACCAACGATACAAGGAATACCAAGTTCACGGCTAACGATGGACGCATGGCAAGTCATACCGCCAGCATCTGTAACGATAGCTTTGGCTTTTTTCATAGCTGGAACCCAGTCAGGTGCTGTCATAGCTGTAACAAGGATTTCGCCTTCTTTGAACTCATCAATATCTTCAGGATTAATGATAACATGTGCCTTACCAGCAGCTTTACCTGGGGATGCTGGTAAACCTTTAACTACGATTTCACGATCTGTAGTAGTTGCTACGCTTGTATCTGCAGTTTGTTCAGATTTATCTTTTCTGGACCATACTGTTTCTGGACGAGCTTGAAGAATCCAGATTTTACCATTTCTTTCATCTACGCCCCATTCCATATCCATGTAGCAACCATAATGTTTTTCAATAGCTTTAGCATATTCAGCTAATTCCAATACTTGTTCATCGGAAATAACTTGTTTATTAGCTTCATCAGCAGGTACGATTTCTTCTATGCAATCGCCATCAGCTTTACGTACAAGGCGAATATTTTTATCATTAATCATACGATCAGTGATAACCATTTTTTGTTTATCTACACGGAAATTATCTGGTGTAACTGTACCTTGTACTACATATTCACCAAGGCCCCAAGAACCTTCGATTAAGATACTATTGTCATTACCTGTTACAAGGTCAACCGTAAACATAACGCCAGCAGCTTTGGAGAATACCATCATTTGAACAGCTGCACTCAATGCTACTGTCATATGGTCAAAGCCTTGTTTTACACGGTAATATGTTGCACGATCAGTAAATGTGGATGCATAACATTCTTTTACTTTTTCAATAATTGTATCAGCACCACGCACATTTAAATATGTATCTTGTTGACCAGCAAAGCTAGCATCTGGTAAATCTTCTGCAGTTGCACTAGAACGAACAGCTACGAAAGGATCTTTTTCGCCTACCTTTTCACCTAGTTCTTCATAGGATTTGCGAATAGCTTCAGCCAATGCAGCAGGCATTTCTTCTTGGCAAATCATACGGCGAATTTTTGTACAAACTTCACGAAGTAATGCAGAGTTTTCTACATCATCTAAATCATCTAACTCTTGACGAATACGATCTTCAAGGCCAGTTTCTTTCATAAATTCACGATACCCATATGCAGTTGTTGCAAAACCATAAGGTACAGGTACATTTGTAGAGGAAGTTAATTCACCTAAGGATGAGGATTTACCACCTACTAAATTTACGTCTTCACGTTTTAATTCATCAAACCATAATACATAAGCTGTTTCGCGATTCATGTGAGAACCTCCTGTTTGTAATTAGTGCAACACATTAAACCTTTTACATATAAATAGTATACCCTAATCGAAATTATGTCAATTTTTATAGGCATATTTTCAAATATATACTACAAAAACAAAAAGATGACCATTTAAATTATAAACGACCATCTCTATAAACTACTATATGAATATAGTTATTTGCGTTGAATAGAATACATAACAAATTATTGTGATGCAAACGATTAATAGATACTTATTAATATTTGTTAATCGGTACAATATCATTAAGTATAATATCCAAGAATAGAAAATTAAAATATTGCCAAATAGACCGGCAATATTCCACATTATAAAACTCCAATTATTATCTAAGTAATTCAGACTCCAAAAATAAGACTGAAGATAAAATTTTATACTAGCAAATAAAAAGCAAAGCCCCATTGAATATATTGTCATTACTATAAAACTTTTTAATGAGGTTGAATGCCACCATTTTAATAATAACCATAACAAGGATGCTAATATTATAGTTTTAAACATTATGTAAATATAGTCTACAATAAAAACTATTATGTAATTAACATAAACTAGCTTATGATCAAGAATTGGTAAAATATGAAGAACATCAATACCGGCATTCCCCATAATGATTCGCAAAATAACCCAAGCCAGCGTATATAAACATATTGTACCTTTAAATGTAACACTTTGAATTATATCTAGTATCGTCTCTTTATTAGGATGTACTAATAATCGTATTGAATCTTGAAACATTAAATTCCTCTTTATTTAATAGTCAACTGAAAAAAGCTACTAAAGACTTAAAAACAATAGATATGCCTACTAGCAATAACGCTAAGAATATTGCTATGCCCCATTTGTTTAAATTAGTTAATCTGTATAAGAGTACAGTAAATAGAAAGTATACATAAATTTCAAATAGCCCTACTAGAAAATGAACAAAATCATATATAGTTTTTCCCCAAAAAGGACTATCAATTGAAAGCTTCTTAACTAGATTAAAAACTAAAATATTAGGAATAGTAACAAAAAAATTTAATGCAGATATTACTAGGGTTACCATGAAAACTTTTAAAAAGTCTACTTTTACCCAAATTCGCATAACAATCCAACATATAAATGCAATCAAAATAGAAAGAAATAATCGATAAGTAAAATCAATTAAATAGGATGATAAATTAAAACCAACAAATGTATCTAGATATGAAATATGAATACTTTGCCAAGCTTTAACATGAATTCCATTTATTAAATACAATCCACGCACTGTAATCCAACCAATACAAAATAACGTTAGTGCTGATTTTATAGTTTCATTTTTTATTAAATATGTGGCACCGGAAGATATCGGTTTAAATAGCAATAATTGTAATGATTTCTTCATTTATTATCTTTCTCCAAGGCTATACTCCACTTAATACTAGACAGTTTTAGATTATAAGTTTTTTGAGGGTAAAAATATTAAAATAGTCTTCTATCAAAATAATAGGGAGCTAATTATATCAGCTCCCTATTATTTCTATATTAATATTATATACTCAAAAAATTATCAACTAATTAAATTTAATTTTGATAAATTTACGCTTACCTACTTGAACAATCATACCGTCTTCAAGTACTAGGTTTTCTTCGCCATATTTTTCACCGTTGACTTTGAATGCACCAGCTTTAATGGATCGGCGTGCTTCACCATTAGAAGCAGTCAAACCAGCATCCGTACAGAATTGTGGTACGAAAATAGCTTCGCTAGGTTTATCAATAGCATATTCAGGAATATCGGTTGGTAATGCGTGTTGTTGGAATACACGTTTAAATTCATCTTCCGCTTCTTGCGCTGCTTGTTCACCATGATATAGACGAACGATAGTTTTTGCCAATTGCATTTTCGCATCACGCGGGTGCAATGTGCCATTTTCTAAACGTTCTTCCATGTCTTCTTGATCTTCAATAGACATATCCGTAACGAGCATGAAGTAACGCATCATCAATTCATCTGGAATAGACATGGCTTTACCATACATATCTTTAGGTGCTTCATCGATACCGATGTAATTGCCCAAGGATTTACTCATCTTTTGAACGCCGTCAAGACCTTCGAGCAATGGCATGGTAATAACTACTTGAGGTTCTTGTCCTGCCAAATCTTGCAAGTGACGACCCATTAATAAGTTGAAAGTTTGATCTGTACCACCAAATTCAACGTCTGCATGCAATGCAACAGAGTCTTGACCTTGCATCAATGGGTACATGAATTCATGGACGCCAATAGGACGACCTTCTTTGTAGCGTTTATCAAAGTCATCGCGCTCCATCATACGTGCTACTGTATAAGAACTTGCCAAGCGAAGTACATCAGCGAAGTTCATGGATTCAAGCCATTCGCTATTATCGCGTACAATTGTTTTTTCAGGGTCTAATACCTTAAAGATTTGTGTCTTATAGGTTTCCGCATTTTTTAATACTTCTTCCTTGGTAAGTGGTGGGCGTGTTACGCTTTTACCAGTAGGGTCACCAATACGTGCTGTGAAGCCGCCGATTACAATAACCACTTGATGGCCAAACTCTTGGAACAAGCGAAGCTTACGAAGTGGTACGGTATGACCTAAATGAATATCCGGAGCCGTAGGATCAAGGCCCAATTTTACGATCAATGGTTTATTTTCTTTAATAGATCGTTCTATTTTTTTGACTAAGTCTTCTTCATTAATTATTCCAGATACGCCATGTGTAATTTGGCGCACTTGTTCTTGTGCTGTAATCATGGAAATCCTCCTACATAAAATCTGTTCTCTATAGTATACCATTATAAATAGGCTTTCACAATTATATATAGTGTTTGTTTTATGTCTTTTATGGTATACTATTTATAACTGCGTAATATATTTTACGTTATATTTACTTTAAAAAAGAGGTGACTCTATGGGTAATAACTCAAATATAAGAGCTCGTCGTAAGCCAGCTCCTAACCCGAGCAATCCAAAGGCATCAACTAAAAAGACGATTTGGATGATTGTATTATTACTTGTTCTTATTGTAGCCGGTGGCGGTTGTGGTTTTATAAGCGCTACCATGTCTAATCTTCCAGATGTATCTAACGTACGACCATCTGCATCGTCTCAGATCTATGACGTACATGGCAATTTAATTACTACGGTTCACTCCACAGAGAATCGTTTGCCAGTCCCAATTAATGAAGTACCAAAAGAATTACAAGATGCTTTTGTAGCTACTGAAGACTCCCGTTTTTATAGCCATCATGGTATCGACCCTATCGGTATTTTACGTGCTATCTGGGTTAATGTTGTGCATAGTGGTGTAGCCGAAGGTGGTTCCACAATTACACAACAATTGGCTCGTAATGCATTTCTTTCCCAAGACAGAACGCTCAAACGTAAAATTTCCGAAGCTTTATTAGCACTTAAAATCGAACAGCACTATACAAAACAAGAAATCCTTGAAATGTATATGAACCAAATTTATTTTGGTCAAGGTGCGTATGGTGTTCAATCTGCTGCTCATGTTTACTTTGGTAAAGATGTACGCGATTTAACATTAGCTCAATGTGCTATGCTTGCTGGGTTACCTCAAAGTCCAAACTACTACTCCCCATTCAACAACTTAGAAGCTGGTAAAAAACGCCAAGCCGTTGTATTGGGCCAAATGGTTAAGTATGGTTACCTCTCACAAGATAAAGCCGATGCAGCTCGCGAAGCAGATTTAGGTTTGGTTGCTAAACAAGAGCAAACTCACGAAAACAACAATGCATCCTATTTTATTAACTACGTAATTGCTCAAATTTCTGAAAAATATGGTGATGATGCAATCTACAAAGATGGTTTAAAAATTTATACCACTCTCGATATGGATGCGCAAAATGCTGCTGTTACAGCAATGCAAAATCTACCAACTATGTATACTGACCAAAATGGTCTACACCAACCACAAGGTGCTATCGTAGCAATGAATCCACATAATGGTTATATCGTTGCCATGGTCGGTGGTCGTGGAGATGATGCCTTTAACCGTGCATCACAAGCGGAACGTCAACCAGGCTCTGCTATGAAACCATTCGTTTACTTAGCTGCTATTCAATCTGGTAAAACTCCAGGGTCCATTGTTGATGATAGCCCTGTTGATTTTAATGGATGGCGTCCTCAAAACTATGAACGAAACTTTGAGGGTAATATTACATACCGCTATGCATTACAACATTCTCGTAACATACCAGCTGTAAAAATTGCTGATGAAGTAGGCATGTCTAAGATTATCGACTTAGCTAAGAAGATGGGTATTACTACCTTAACTGATGAAGATAACAACTTATCAACAGCACTTGGTGGTTTAACTCATGGTGTTTCACCATTGGAAATGGCTGAAGCTTATGGCGTACTTGCTAATGGTGGCGTCAAGGTTCAACCTACAGCAATCATAAAAATCGTGGACCGCAACGGACAAGTAGTGGAAGAAAATTCCATCCAAGAAAAGCGCGTCGTTGAAGAAAAAGATGCTGCTATCATCACTGATATGTTAGAATCTGTTATCAGTGGTGGTACTGGTGGCAATGCTGCTATCGGTAGACCTGCAGCTGGTAAAACAGGTACAACAGATGATGAAAAAGATGCTTGGTTCGTTGGATATACGCCTGATTTAGTTGCTGCTGTTTGGATTGGTGATGACTACGGATCTGAAACATTAGGTATTACTGGTGCTTCAACGCCAGCTGTAATGTGGAGACAATTTATGTCGGCCGCATTAGCCAATACCCCTGCTTCCGACTTTAATGTACCAGCTAGCGCTCAAGCAGCTGTTAGTGAAGGACATTATAATCCGGTGAAAGAAGCTCCGAAAAAGGACGACAAAGACAAAAAAGATGACAAAAATAAAAAGGATGATAAGGATAAAAATGATGCAATCTCAAAAGATGATGACTCATCATCCAAGGTAGAATCTACCGATTCTAAACCAAGTCAATCTAAGTCTAAAAAAGATAAAAAGAAAGATCACTAACTAGTAGCTGATTAACATGCTAAGAGGCAAAACCACATGGTTTTGCCTCTTTTCTATTACAAAAAAGAAGCAAACTCCTGTGAGTCTGCTTCTTTTTTTTGTATTATCTTAAAAATAGTATGTTATTTTAACACTACGTTTGTGGCACCTGCTCCGCCTTCATCATAGCCGGCAGTTTCAAAATGTGCTACGTGAGGTAATGTTCGTAAATACTGATGTACGCCTTCACGCAATGCACCAGTGCCCTTACCATGAATGATTCGGACCTGATTAACGCCACCAAGTAACGCTTGATCTATAAAACGACCGACAGAAACTACGGCTTCATCTACGGTTTGACCTAAAATATTAATCTCTGTACGTACCTCTTTTTGACGTTGTACGGCAGAACCCCCTGCTCTCTTACGAGTTTTAGGTTGCGCCTTAAGATTGTCGCGTTGAATCTTATTGGACTCTTCTCGCGTAGTAGATTGCAATTCATTTACTTTCACAGTAGCAGATAAACCATTGATATCTACAGTCACTCGATTACCTTTAATAGATAAAACCGTACCAAGTGAACGCAATGACGTAACATATACAACTTGACCAATAGAAACGGCATCTATAGTCAACTCTTTACGATTATCATCTATAGGGGCATCTGGTACGTGAACATTAGAAATACCTTTACGAGCTGCATTGATAGCGGATTGGCGCTTATCCTTATTCGTTTCAGAGAATTGAGCTTTTAATTGTTTAATGATAGCCTCCCCTTCTACACGGAGACTGCGTTTCATAGATTCCGCATCGGCCTGTGCCTTCGCTAACATCTGTTTGCGTTTTTCATTAAACTGCTTCTTTTCTTTTTCCAATTGACCGCGCATGCGTCGTGTTTCATCTAATTCTTTTTTGAGTGCTCGTTCGCGTTCCGATGATTTACGTAATTGTTCATTCAAATCGGTTAGAACATTTTCCATTTCACTACTGCCAAATTTAGATTTGTAATCGCGTGCACGATTGACGATATCCTTTGGTAGCCCCAAGCGCGCTGCAATGCTCAATGCATGACTACTACCAGCTACGCCAATATGTAATCGATAGGTAGGCTTTAATGTACGCTCATCAAATTCAACGTGACCATTCTCGATACCTGCCGTATGGTACGCATAGTTCTTTAACTCATTATAGTGAGTACTAACCATCATGAGAGTTCCCTTTTGCCGGAAGAATTCAAGTATGGATACAGCTAAGGCACTACCTTCCTCTGGATCTGTACCTGAACCAAGTTCATCAAGAAGTACAAGATCATTAGGGCCACAGTGTTTAATAATAGAAATCACTTGTGTCATATGTGCAGAAAATGTACTCAAGCTAGCTTCAATGCTTTGTTCATCCCCAATATCTGCAAAAATATTATGAAAAATCGGCAATATAGAACCGTGATCAGCAGGAATAAATAAACCGCTTTGGTTCATAAGGGATAATAAGCCAAGTGTTTTTAAGGACACCGTTTTACCACCCGTATTGGAGCCTGTAATCAATAAAATTCGATAGTCTGTACCCAAACGAATATCTGTAGGTACAACTGTATTGGCAGGAATCAACGGATGGCGAGCACGCATTAAATTGACGTCACGCCCTTCGCTCAATGTGGCCTGCACTGCCTTTTGAGCCATACCGAGTTTTGCTTTACCATAGACAAACTCAATATGAGATACCTTTTCACAGGCATCCATCAAATCATTGCTATGTTGTTTGATAAGGGCTGAAAGTTCTTTATAAATACGTAGAACCTCTTGTTCCTCGCCTATCAAAGCTTCTTGCAAATCATTGTTTAGTTCTACAAGTCGCATTGGTTCAATATATAATGTTTGCCCTGTTGCAGAACGATCGTGAATCAAACCATCAAAATATTGGCGATACTCTTGCTTAACAGGAATTACATACCGATTGTTACGTTGCGTAATAATCGTTTCTTGGAAATATTTCTGATTATCCTTGTCATGCAATATAGCTTGAATATCGTGTTTAATACGGTCCCGCGTCTTACTAATCGTATTCCGCAAGCTAGCTAATTTAGGAGATGCTGTATCGAGCAATTCCCCTTTATCATCAAATACCCGTTTTAATCGTTGTTCAACACGATCCATATTCGGCATGTCTTGCATCCATAAGGACAATAATGGATATTCCATATATTTCGCCCTAAAGAACTTCACCATACGCTTATAGGCGCCTATAGTTATATATACATCCCATATGGCCTCTCGTGAAAGCACAAAATCCTTGCGACTCTTTTTACAAGCTTCGCGTATATCCCGCGTGCCGCTTAATGGTTGCTCAATTTCTGTTTGCCAAGAGCGCAGCGCTTCTGCGGTTTCATCTAAAGCCTCTTGAATCTTTTCTCGATTCGTCATAGGTTCTAATGCTAAAGCCATTTCTTTAGCAATAATAGAACTACAATGATTGGCTAATTCTTCTTTAATTTTTATAAAATCTAATACATCTTCATTAAACAATGTACTACCTCGTTCTATAAAATACCTCTAAAATAATGTCCCCGCGTAATAGATTCGCCTTGGGAATCTATTTTCTTAGGTGGGGCCTCCATCGTACCCTTTGCTATACCGACATATTGGGATACAATGGCTTTTACATAACTTGGCTCCATATGACGACCATCTACGCGCAATATGGAAATACCTTTTTGCAATAACATAGGAACATAGGCGCGCATATCCATTTCATGACTATTCATGATGTGCATACGGCAGTATGGATCCGTACGAATTGGGAATATCTCACCCTTTCTATCCTTTAAGGAATACGATTCCTTAACACATGGCATAGGACAATTTACTTTGCTACCGGTTCCAACAAAACTTGCAATAGCACAATATTCAGAAATCATCATTTCCGTATAGCCATGCACCATCGTCTCAATAGGAACATGACTATGTTTAGCTATGTCTGTAATTTGTTTTAAGGTCAACTCTTGAGATGGATTTACACAACTGATGTGTAACTGTTCCCAGAAATGCAATGTAGGGGTATTGAAAATATTAAGACCTGTATCAGCCTCAATGGCACCGGTATAACCTAATTCACGGAGCCATAATAATGCTTGTGGCACGTGGATAGAAATACTATCTGGATTAGCCTTTACGATTGCCTCTAACGTATGTTTATATGCTTCTACTTCATCATCTTTCACAACTCGTGGTGTTACAAAGGTACAAAGCACATCAGATGTAGCACATAAACGGGCTACCTCATCATATATAGATAACGCATATGGTGTACGACTGAGTCTATCACCACCAAAAACGATTTTCTGTGCTCCACCAGCAATTGCTGCTTTCACACCGTCTATTTCATCGACACGAGCAGAAATCATAGGACAATTATCATAGGATAACCTGTGTTGTGCCTTGAAATCATACGCTATATCACCTGTAACTTGCAATGCTTGCCATGATTCTACGTGATGTGAAATTAAGACCTCTTCCAAAGCAGCTACGGCATCTCGGCGTAGTGCATTAAGAACGCTAGCAGGCCACATATACGGCCCATCAGGAATATCCACATAGGAAAGTCTAAATAATGTGTTTCCTAAACGCCCCAATTGTTCAGATACCTTTTCTAATGAGGTTGGTACTTTATTCGCAATAGCTGGCACATACTCATTAGTAACAGTTACACTAAGTCCAGAATCTAAGATGGCAGTTAGTTCTGTATAATTTGTTTCCCCATCAGAACCTATACCGAGATATACAGACATATCATATTTACGGGTAAACTCTTGTAAGCCTCGTGACTTTGTATTCTTTGGTGTAGATGCTAAATATAATTGACCTACTGCTAAGCCCTCTGCAGGTCGCCCTTTATACAGCGTATCGGATACACATGTCCATTCGTCATCTACCGTATAATAGGTAACACTGCCATTAGATTGTAATATTTTAACTAATGAACCTTGTTCAATAGGTTCTGTTAAGGATAAGTAAACTTCCCCTTTTTTCGTATACGATTCGCCAATTGGCTTACCCTGATGATTTGGCGCCACTACGGTCATCATTTGTCGCCCTACCGTATCTTCTAAATAGGCTGTGGAAAATCCACGATTAAATCCAGAGGCTAGGGCTTTACGTTGATTTTCGTGAATTGATGCCTCATCCAATATCTCTCTATAAGTACCTATCACTTGACGAACATAGGATACCTTTTTCATACGACCTTCTACCTTAAAGGATGTAACACCAGCCGCTACGAGTTCGTTCATATGCTCACTATAATTGAGGTCCTTTGGACTTAGCAAATAAGCTTCATGTTTAGGTAACACACTTTCACCCTTAGAATCCAATAATTCATAAGGTAAGCGACAAGGTTGTGCACAAGCACCTCGATTACCACTGCGTCCACCGATGAAAGAACTCATCAAACATTGACCTGAGTAGCATACACATAATGCACCATGTACAAATACTTCAATTTCTGCCTTACAATGTTTGCATATATGTTGAATTTCCTTAAGACTTAATTCACGAGCCAAAACAACACGTGTAAAGCCTAGGCTTTCATAAAAACGAACCGCATCAAGTGTAGCAGCCGTCATTTGTGTACTCCCATGAAGATGGATGTTTGGTGCAACACGTTTTGCAATTTCTGCAACAGCTAAGTCCTGCACGATGATGGCATCTACACCAATGGAATCTAAATCCTTAATATACTGTTCAAGGTCCTTCAGTTCCGTATCGCCAATCAAAATATTAACGGTTACATACACAGACACATCCAAAATATGTGCTAACCGTACAGCCTCACGCAATTCATCAATACCAAAATTGGCTGCATGAGCCCGTGCGTTAAAGACCTTGCCCCCTAAATATATAGCATCTGCCCCCGATTCTAAGGCGGCCATAAAATTTTCCATCGTACCCGCTGGTGCTAATAATTCCATAATAAATCCTTTCTGACTCATTACCTATACCTTCTATTATACAACAGGGGATAGATAGACATAAAAGGGTTTACCATAAGGTAAACCCTTTCACGATGATTTATCGTAATTTACAATTTTTGGTTGCTAATGCATCAATAATCGCTTGAATTGCACCATCAATGTCTTCATCATTTAATGTGCCTTCCATCGATCTAAATTGTAAATTATAAGCTAAGCTACGATAGCCTGCTTCAATATGTTCCCCTTCGTAAACATCGAAGATAGATACGGATTCTAAGTATTCTCCGCCATGTTCCTTAATAAGCGCTACAATGTCACCACTTGTAACAGATACTGGTGCTACAATAGCCAAGTCACGACTTGTACCTGGGAATTTACTGAATGATTGATATCTAAATGGCGGTACTATAATAGATAATACAGCTTCCAAGTCAATTTCAAACATATATACTTTACCAGACAAATCGAAGTTTTTAACCACTTGTGGATGTAATTCACCATAGTTTGCAATCGTTACACCATTGACTGTATAATGTGCACTTACGCCTGGATGGTAATAGCTTTCACTAGATGGTTGAATATCATATTGAGTCAATCCTAATTTAGCTAGTAAACCGTCAACTACGCCTTTTACATCATAAAAATCAGTGTCGCGTTGCGCTTGGTTCCATGCGGCCTCTGTAACCTTCCCCATCATAATACCACATGCCATAGGGCGTTCATGCGGTACTTCTGTTAATGGCAATGCCTTTGGTTCATACACATTAGCCGTTTCAAATAACCACAAATCTTTGTTTTGTTGTGCAATATTGCGTTTAGCTGCTTCAATAACAGCTGGCACCAACGTAGTTCTCATATATGGGAACTCTTCAGAAATAGGATTTAAGATTGGAATTGCCGTATAACGATTATCACCTTCTGGTAACATCATATTCGTAAGGCCATCTTTGTGCATGAAACTAAATGTAATGATTTGGCTAAGACCTGCATGTGCTAAGTAATGCGTTACTTCTTTTGTTAACGCTTTCTTAGGTGTCATACCGCCGGAGGATAGTATCGCTACAGGAATTGTAGGCGCAATATTATCATAGCTTACGATACGCGCAATTTCTTCCGCAATATCAGGCATACCAGTTACATCATCACGCCATGTTGGAACGAGTGCTTCAATAGTATCGCCAGATTCTGTAATTCCGAATTCGAGCTTCGTTAAAATATCTACCATTCTATCTTTTTCAATAGAAGTGCCAAGATAGTCATTGATTTGTTCTGCTGTGAAAGTTACAGTGCGTTGTTCTACTGGTTCTGGATATACATCAATAACGCCAACACTCACCTTACAAGAAGGACAGATTTGTTGTAACAATTGTGCAGCACGATCGATAGCATATGCAGTATATTTATGGTTTACACCGCGTTCAAAACGACCAGATGCTTCGGAACGCATACCTAATGCTTTGGATGTACGACGAATAGATGGTCCATTAAATACAGCGGCTTCGAACAAGACGTTCGTAGTTTTATCTGTTACTTCACTAGTAAGACCACCCATAACGCCGGCTACGCCGATTGGGCCTTTTGTATCTGCAATAATCAGCATAGACTCATTGAGTTCACGTTCATTACCGTCTAGCGTAGTAAGTGTTTCACCGGCTTTTGCACGACGTGCAATAAGGGTATGGTCCGCTACACAATCATAATCATAAGCATGCATTGGTTGACCTAATTCAAGCATAACGTAGTTTGTTACGTCCACTACATTGTTAATAGGGCGAATGCCGCTGTTACGCAAACGATTTTGCATCCACAATGGAGAAGGCTCGATGGTAACATTCGTAACAAGACGAGATGTAAATCGCGTGCAAAGATCATGTGCTTCAATAGCTACAGATGCTTTACCTTCGATAGACTCACCATTTTCATTCACCATAATAACTGGGAATAAAGCCTTTTGATTTGTCATAATACCGAATTCTCGGGACAAACCTACCATAGAGAAGCAGTCTGCACGATTAGCTGTTAATTCAAATTCATATACAGTATCATCAAGCATAAGTGCTTCTTTAATATCTAAACCAATTGGTGTACCTTCAGGGAAAATATAGATGCCTTGTGCTTCTTCTGGTCTTACCAAATCAGAGGAAATACCGAATTCAGCAACGGAGCAGAACATGCCTTCTGATACAACACCACGTAATTTACCTTTTTTGATTTCTGTACCATCTGCCAAACGAGATTTATGATACGCAACTGGTACGATTTGACCAACAGCCACATTCGTAGCAGCGGTAACGATTTGCTTAGTAATTTCTTCCCCATCTTCAGATAAGCATTGTACTTGGCATACTTGTAATTTATCTGCATCTGGGTGTTTTGTAATTTCTACGATTTTACCAGTATAGATTTTTTTCAAACCTGGATCCATAGAAAGTACTTCTTCTACAGGAATACCTGCTTGTGTCAATTCATCCGCTAATTCTTGGGCAGGACGATTTAGATCAAGAGGTACGTATTCATTCATCCATTGTAAGCTTGCTTTCATTTCTACCTCCTAAAATTGTTCCAAGAAACGGATATCATCTTCAAAGAATAGACGTAAATCGCCAATACCATATAACAACATAGCAATACGTTCTACGCCCATACCAAAGGCAAACCCTTTCACCTTATTAGGATCATAGCCATTAAGCTCAAGTACACGAGGATGTACCATACCACAACCTAAGATTTCAAGCCATCCTGTATGAGAGCATACACGACAGCCTTCACCACCACACATTACACAGGAGATATCTACCTCTGCAGATGGTTCTGTAAATGGAAAGAAGCTTGTACGGAAACGCACTTTTGTTTCATCACCAAACATATGGCGTAAAAATGTTTCGATAGTGCCTTTCAAGTCAGCAAATGTGATATGTTCATCAATAATCAAGCCTTCTACTTGATGGAACACAGGAGAGTGTGTAGCATCATAGTCCCAACGATATACCTTACCAGGTGCAATCATACGAATCGGACTATTCGGTTCATGACGTTGCATGGTACGTGCTTGTACAGGAGATGTATGAGTTCTAAGCAAGAAATTTTCTGTAATATAGAAAGAGTCTTGCATATCGCGTGCTGGATGATCTTTTGGTAAATTAAGACACTCAAAGTTAAAGTGATCTTGTTCGATTTCAGGACCTTCTTCAACGGTATAGCCCATTTTCATGAAGAAATCTTCAATCATTTCGTTTACTGTTGTCAACGGATGAATATGTCCTGTTTTTGGAGCTCTACCAGGTAGAGTGATATCGATTTTTTCCTCTTCCAAGCGAGCATTCATAGCCGCTACTTCCATAGAAGTTTTCAATGCATCGATTTCTTCCTCTAATGCTTGACGAACTGCATTGACAAGAGCCCCCATTTTAGGGCGTTCCTCTGGGGAAAGTTTACCCAACCCTTTTAGCAATGCTGTTACTTCACCTTTTTTACCTAAATATTTTACGCGTACGTCTTGCAACGCTTGTTCATCAGAAGCGCTTTTAATAGCAGATAAAGCTTCTTCTTTAATGCGTTGTAATTCTTGTTCCATACAACCGTCCTCCTAAATTACAAAGTTCAACCCCCATTATACCAAATTTGGGTCATCTTCTTCAATGAATCTCCAAGGTAAATCCGGTAAAGGACTCTCTTCTACCACAAAAAACGTACCTCTTGCTATATGTACCACTTCACCTAACTCGTTATAAATACGCGCAGTAGCCACCATCGTAGTTTTACCACTGTGTTCCACATTCGCTACACCACGTAATACTGTGCCGCCTTTGACAGCTTTCAAATAGTTACCATTAATATCAATGGTACTCACCGATTTTCCTAGTGTAAAGCATGCCGTTCCCATCAAGCTATCTGCAAAGCCAATACAAACAGCACCATGCAAATGGCCCCTAAAATTGCAGTACTCTGTTTCATTTGTTTGTAACGTCATTTCTGCATGACCAGGTTCTACAGTTGTCACCTCAGAATCTTTTACCCAGGAAAAAGGATTCTGTGTACGTAATTCATTAAAATATTCCAATAATGTTGTTGCCATAATTTCCTCACTAAATTAAAAATAGTGCGTTACATCATACTTAATTGTATCATGCAACGCACTGTATGCGAATATGTCTATTACATTATATAAATGTGAAATCTCTCAAATATCCGCATCTACCAATACTATTCATAGTGCAACGCATCAATTGGATTTAATTTAGCCGCTTTTCGCGCAGGATAAATACCGAATACCAAACCGATGGCCATGGAGAATGCAAAGGATAACACGATAGTCGGTACCGAAATAACCGTACTCATACCAGATGCCAATCCTATCAGTTTTGACGCACCTATACCGAGAGCAATGCCTATGAGCCCCCCCATAAGACTGATTACAACAGCTTCGATTAAGAATTGTGTAACAATGACAAAGTATGTAGCACCTAAGGCCTTACGAATACCAATTTCACGAGTCCGTTCGGTAACGGAAACGAGCATGATATTCATAATCCCAATACCACCTACAACAAGAGAAATAGCAGCTACAGCACCTAAGAACAAGGTCAAGGTTCCTGTCGTCTGCTCCATCGTTTCCATAATCGATTTCATATTCTGAATGTTGAAATCATCAAGGTTTGTGTCCTTAATGCTATGACGTACACGCAATAGATTTTCTATATCCGATTGCAAACGGTCAATACCGTTATCATCATTAGCAACAACGTAGACCATACGCAAGTAATCGACACCTTCTACCCGCTCCATAGCCGTCGTGTAAGGAATGAAGATAGTATCATCTTGGTCATTCCCCATAGTACCATTCCCTTTACTGTTAAGAACACCGATAACGCGGAACGGAATATTTTTAACACGAATTTCCTTACCCACTGGGTCCTCACCAGCAAATAAGTTCTTAACTACGGTTTGTCCCACAACAGCTACGCGTTCACGATTTTCTACATTCTTGCTAGATATAAATCGACCTTCAGCCATGGTCCAATTATTTACATCTTGAAAGTTACTACTTACACCACTAACAGTAGTAGTCCAGTTTTTACTTTGGTATATAGTTACATAAGAATTAGCTGTATATGGACTTGCTGCCTTGACGCCATCTAATTTGCTAATAGCTTGATAATCAGAAACCTTCAAAGATTTCATAGATCCCTGTGATGGACGCACACCCGGTGTACGTGGAGCACCCGGCATAACCATCAATAGATTGGAACCTAAACTAGAAATGGAATTCTGAATATCTTGTTTAACACCATTACCGATTGACACAAGGGCAATAACAGCAGCTACACCAATAATAATACCTAGCATCGTTAAAATAGATCTCATTTTATTGGCAATCAACGATGCCCAGGCCATTAAGAAACTTTCTTTATACATGTGTCACCTCCTGAACAGGAGTCATATTTACATTTTTCTTATCCTCCACAATTAAGCCATCACGCAATACAACGTTTCGACTTGCATAGGTTGCAATTTCAGGTTCATGGGTAACAAGAATTATGGTACGCCCTTCGTCATAGAGGCCTCTAAAGATATTCATAACATCTATAGTAGATTTAGAATCCAAATTTCCTGTCGGTTCATCGGCCATGATGATAGCAGGGTCATTGGCCAATGCACGGGCAATCGCCACACGTTGACGTTGACCACCGGATAGTTCTGCTGGTAAATGATCCATACGGTCACCCAAGCCTACAGATGTAAGCAAAGACTCTGCACGAGCAGTACGTGTTTTTTTATCGATGCCTGCATAAACCATGGGCAACGCCACATTTTCAATAGCCGTTAGTTTCGTTAATAGATTGAAGCTTTGAAATACAAAGCCAATTTCTTTGTTACGTACATACGCTAATTCATCATCACTGAGATTAGCTACTTCATTACCATTCAAGCGATAGGATCCAGATGTAGGTCTATCTAAGCAACCTAAAATGTTCATAAAGGTAGACTTACCAGAACCAGAAGGCCCCATGATAGACACGAAATCACCTTTTTGTACCTGTAAATCTATACCATGTAGAACGGGAACCGTTAACTTACCATTTACATAGGTCTTTGTAATACCTTGAATATCAATAACTGACTGATTCATAGTTCACCTACGCTTAAAATGGTCCATGAGAGTTATTCTTAGGGCCCGTTACATCACCACTAACAATAATTTCATCACCTTCGGAAACGCCGCTTAAGATTTGAACATTTGTATCACCCGTTACACCTGTAGATACAGCAGTTCTAACAGGTTGACCATCTTTGATGACATATACATATTCACCTTGTTTATCAGTACGTACCGCTGTTAATGGTACAACAAGGGTATTCTTAATATCATCGCCAAAAATTGTGGCACGCGCGGTCATAGATGGCAAGAAATTCGAGGAAATATCAGCTGGAATCGATACCTTTACAGTATAGTACACTACGCTATTACTTGTAACACCCATATTCCCTTTAGTACCTTTTGCAATTTCAGATACATAGCCTGTGAAAGTTTGACCTGGCTTAGAGTCAACAGTAAATTCTACCTTAGAGCCATTTTTTACATTGCCAATATCAGTTTCATCAACTGTCAAATAAATTTCTAAATCAGATAAATCCGCAATGGTCGCAATAATCATTTGTGTCGAAATGCCTGTACTAATCGTTTGCCCCGCCTTAAGAGGTGTCCCTACTACGGTACCCGACATAGGAGCAGTGATAGTAGCATCATTTAAATCAGCAGATACTCTATCATAAGTTGACTGAGCTTGTTCATATGCAGTCACAGCATCATCATAAGTTTGCGCTGCTACCGCATTTTGATCGATTAGCGCTTTATAGCGATTCATATCTAAACGCGCTTTATCGAGAGCAGCCTTTGCATTATCAACTTGTGCTTGTAATTGTCTTGTATCTATATAGGCGATCACTTGACCTTGCGTAACATGATCATTTTCCTTGACCAATACTTTTTCAAGTTTACCAGCCACATTTGTGGATACATCGACATAATTAACAGGGTTAATGGTACCCGTAGCACTAATACTAGTCTTTACATCGCCCTTTTCAACCTTGCCGGTTGTATATTTCTGCTGGGTCTGTGCACTATCATTTGTATGAACATAATAATAGCCACCACCACCTAATAAACAGATAGCAATAACACCACCAATAATACGTTTACGGTGCTTCTGAAATAATTCTTTCATATATACTCCTTAATAAATGAGTCATTTCATTATTATTTACCATATTGTACTAGAATTTTACCGATTATACAATATAATTTTACGAATTCATTTTAATGACTCAATATAGAGATTAATTCATACTGACTTTTATCAATGCCAAACTTCATTGTTTTAGCGTTTTCATAGGGTATAGCTCGAATCTGACCATCAACATACCCAGTAATACAATTATGCTCTCCACGTACTAAGCAATCCACTGCCAACTCACTCATACGAGCAGCTAAAATGGCATCTAATGCAGATGGTGCCCCACCGCGTTGTAAATAGCCTAGAACTGTTAAACTTGGATCAAAGTATGTATGTTGTTTAATATACTCTTTAACCTCACCACTAGAGTAGGCCCCTTCAGCAACGAGTATAATACTATATTCTTTACCTAACTGATGAGTCTTATTAATATGTTTACATACCTCATCTAATGGCATTGGGTATTCAGGTACTAATACAAGCTCTGCACCACTCGCCACCCCAGCTTGCAATGCAATGTGTCCTGCATGACGCCCCATAACTTCGATTATAGCCACTCGTTCATGAGAGTTTGATGTATCCCGAATACGTCCTACCGCATCAACTACAGTATTAAGTGCGGTGTCAAAACCAATCGTATATTGAGTACCATTCATATCGTTATCAATGGTACAAGGAATGGTTATCGTAGATTGACCGAGCCGCATCAGAGCCTCTGCACCAGCTTGTGATCCATCACCGCCAATAACGATTAAATGATCGATACCAAAATCTTGTAATATTCGATAGGCTCGTTGCTGCACATCTAAATTTTTAAACTCTGGATAGCGAGCCGTTCTAAGAATTGTACCGCCAGTAGTAATAATACCGCCCACATCACGAGCATGTAAGGGTCTTAGTTCACTATTAATAATGCCCTCAAATCCTCGTTCTATACCATATACGCTAAAGCCCTCATGGATTGCTTTTCTTGTGATGGCGCGAATGGCTGCGTTCATTCCTGGTGCGTCTCCGCCGCTTGTTAGTAATGCTATTTTTTTCATGTCTATTTCCCTTCTGCTGCTTTGGTTCAGCTTGTATGTCTTTAGACACAATTTCAGTTGTTTTGGGTTGTCTTCGCGCCTTAAATTGAACACCTATAGTATCCAATTGACGCTCAATTGCTTTCATAAAATCATAGGTACGTCCATTAGTCGTATCCAATACATAATCACACTGTTTATATACTGGCTTCCATGCCTGAATCATATTATGAACAAAGGCAGAAACATTGGTATAATCCATCGTTGGTCGTTTGCCCACACGACGATTGACGCGGCTTACAATTCGGTATTGTGCCGCTCGTATACCTATAATAAAAGAAAATTTCTTAAGCGATCTAAGCGTTCTATGCTCTATAGGAAAATTACCACCTACACTAATAACCGCCTCGTGATATAGGGAAACTTTTTTTAGAACCTCTAATTCAGCACGACGAAATGCTTTTTCGCCAATCTTTTTATAAATTTCTGCAATGGGCAACCCAAAACGACCTTCCAATACTCGATCGGTATCCACGAATTGCCATCCTTTTAAATCTGCTAGATTACGTCCAAAATGGCTTTTTCCACTTCCCATGGACCCAATGAGAATAATATTTCGTTTTACTATCATGTTACTATTGCCCCTTATTCTTACGTTAAAATTTATTTTACTATAAAATTGGCATAAAAACAAAAATGAACATACAATAATGAGAATTATTACTCATTATTATATGTTCATTTTCTTTACATCACTAATGGCGTAACCTTGCATGTAAAAAATATACTATTTCCTTTTGTATCAATAGACATAATCTGTATATGACAATACCTTATCTTCTGTTGTACCATATTATACCAAGATAAAAAGGACTGACTGGTTCCAACCAGAGTAAGATCTAATGCATCATCATGATGAGAACTACTCGTTATAATTAAAGGTTCTCTATTTATACTTTGATATATATCATCTACCCAATATTCATACAGCAATAAGGATGAAATCAACTCATATGTATGAGAAGATAAAAATTGCTCTTTTACTGTTGTTTCCAATTGGTAATATTCAATGTTCTCTACCACCGCTTTGCATTGCTCTGTATAGTATCTATATATCCATAATGAAGAAAAAGCAATCATAATGCTTATACTACACGCTAGGAATATCCTCCTTAGGTTTGGTGTCATGCTGTTTTGTATGTCCATCCAAATGGAATGAACAAGGTCCATCTGCTTTTTCCACTTGTTGTTTCCCATCACAAATCACCTGTTTCATATGAGCTTGAACATATTGAACATACGAATGATAGGCTTCATCATTTGTTGCATCACCATCAACAGTAAACCCTCCTTCAGAAAATTCTATATGTCGTAACGTAATGGTACCTCTTGTTGACATAGCTCCATCCAATAATGTAACAAGACAATATTGATTGTCTAATTGTGCGCCATGTTGTAATAACCGCGACATGGTATCCTCCATAGCATGATATTGATCTCGTATATGCTTGGATTGTTCATCCATCTGTATTTGTTCGTACTTCGCTACCTGTTCAGTATAAGTTTTATAAGAATAGACCCCCATACCAAGACAAAAAGCACTGAGTAATATAATCACTCCTGCAGTAGCGTATATATACAACTTATATTTACATAGCCAAATATACCATCGTAATGAACGGGGCATAAAATTTATTAATCTTTCATTACCATCCTTGTCCAATCCACCGTAACCCCCGCGTAGCCATTCCAATCGCCATATCCCAATCTAATTCACCTAATGTGCAACGCGTGCGGCCTCGCCCAAGAAACATCATAGGTATATATTCGGTATTTCCGTATACCTCTTGTAATGCGCTTATATCGATACGCTGCTCTTCATTTAAATCATCAGTATTATAAAAATGTATACCTTGAATTTCTTCTACGCCAAATCGCTGCAACGTTTCTTCCATTTCAATCAATGCGGAACTAATATCTGCACCATTTATCTTTACAATACATTCCTTCACACAAGTATCCTTCCACCAAGCCCATAAATGCATACCGGCTGGTTCTACGATCCCCGTAACCGTTCCTGTTCTATGCATCAATCCATAAGTAACTGGTAATGGCCAACAATCAATAGTATCGACAGGTGCACATGTATCACGTATACCTTGGCGTAGTAATTCAAGTTCATGCCGATCTACGGCGGCTAAAAACAAATAATAATTATGTCGTGGATACTCTCTACGACAAGCATCAAGTTCAAATTCATGTTCTCCAAAATTAAATGTATCTTCTATATTCCACTTTATAAACTCCTTTACATCAAAATCATGAGGATCAAAACTAGCCATCGTCATTTCCGTAGGTATACAAGCGACAATACTATATTCACCCTCTTCTAAATTATAGGTATTGATAAATTCAGCTATATCTTCATCAATTGTACTAGACCGTTTCATCTCCATTGCATCAGTAATAATCATTGTTTTATTTTCAATATGTGCTGTAGTGGCAACAATTCTATCATCCGTAATACAAAGCCCTGTATGTATCTGTTTTTTCTCTTTCATAGTGATGTCCTCCTCAATATGGTTTTACACTAATAACCTCTAATGTATGATTTTCTTTTTCTTTTACATATATATGAACACGACTTGATACACCATCTAATACAGCACAGCTCATCACATGTTTAGGATTGCTAACCTTTGGATCCGCCTTAATATATATATGGATAGTATCGCTTTTTTCCACATCAAGATCCTCGCTATAGTCCCATCGGCCATCGTTATTGCAATACGTACAGAACCATCGTGCACCACGCTCTGCTGCATAATGAGAATCAATGAGTCTCATTTCATCCGTTGTATTACTTAATGACAGGGTCGCAAGCCTATTCATTCCTAAAATAAGTACTAATAAAATGAGCATAATATATATGGCTACATAGCTAACCATGCCAGAAGAATAGTCAGAGATGCTTCGTTTTTTTAAACCAATCCGAATGTGTTGATACCGCCGTTGCCACCTCATACTGTGCTATGCCTCCATACCCTTTTGCATACTCTGTTTGACTATTAAACCGGTTATTTATAGACCATTTAAAAGTAACCAATCTATTAGGATTCATAGAAAACGGTTTGGTAGCATCCAGTTTACGCTTATCATCAGTACCTATGATGCGGCTTCCACTCAAGGGTTGTAAGCTACCATCACTTAATTTTCTATATAAGGCCCTTCTAGTAACGGTAAACGCGGTACGGCTTGTATCATTGATAGATAACAGGTCTCCCTGATCATTGATGGATACCATAGAATGATTCCAAATAATATGAGATACGATAGCGCGTCTTGTATAACGGCCATCCTCTAACATGGCCAGGCTATCATCAATTCGCTCAGTCCATATATAACACGTCATACATATTGTCATGATTACGAGAATCACGAAAGAACTAATCAAAACGCTAATAAGTAGAGATGGTAATATAAATCCATTGAATGATTTTGTCCTATGATTTTCAATGATGACTCGAGCCAAGAAACGTAGATATCTCATAAACAGTAACTCCATTATCAACAGCTTGTACGCTAAATCGTAGTATAGATACACCATTTACCACTTCTTCTGTAACACTTTGTTTAAATGTTATATTGGATAAATTATGTCCATTCGATGATGAGATAGTTCCTGTTGGTGGTATACCACCAGAATCATATACCGCTTTCCCTGCTTCTATATAAGATAATGAATCCTGCAATATATAGTCATGAGTATACGTAGTCTTTACTATCGATAAGGTACTACTCAAGACATAAAGTATGATTGGCAATATGAGTAATACTAAGGTTACTGCCATAAGTGCATCACCATATAAAAATCCAGATTGTTCTGTTCGTAATCTATGTTTGTAGTTTTGATACGTTCTTATTTGTACACATGTCATAATCACAATGATTCCCACCGAATACGTCCCGTTTGTACAGAGATCCATATGCGATTTGTCGCACCGGTTTGTAAGTCTTGTAAAATAAATTCTGTCCCATCATAGGGCAATCCATAAGCAGAAAAATAAACGCGCTTCATAGTATGAGCACTTTCTATATGTTCTGGTAATTCTATCTCTACATGATGCTGCATAAGCCCTTCTTGAATTGAATAAGAATGTTTCTTTAAAATAAACTCACCCTGTGCCATCCGATCATCCCGGTGTCCTAGCATAGCCCATAGTTGAACCTTCTTAATAGCTAATACGACTTCTTCAGTACTTCTATTCAACTCATGACGTGATGGGATGGTAACGATACTACTTAGGCCTATTCCGATCAAGGATAGTAGAATGGTAATCGCCACAAGCCACTCTACTAATATAGAGCCATTACAATAATGTGTTTTACCACCGACCAATATATCGCCTCCCATACATTAGCAAAATGCAAAGCACTCCATGCACCAATGCATAAGAAAGGGCCAAAAGGAATATACCGTCTACCTGTATTACGAATACTATATAAGCTGGCGAGATAGAGGATACTAGCAAAACAAGAAACGTAAATCATAACAATAATTTGTATATTTGTTAGCCATATGGATATAGCACTCATCCATTTAATATCGCCCCAACCAAGACCACCTCGACTCAATATGCGTAATGCAATACTGATACCAGCAACGATCAAAACATGTACACAGGTGTCGAAAACTGCATGCTGTTCAACGATGCTATAAAGGATACCTATAATCGTAAGAGCGATAGCACCCTCATCGGGTAATATGAAATATAGCTTATCAATGGTAGCACCTATTACGAGAAATAGTGAAAAGAAGCTATAACATATAATTTCAAATAGTGTGTAATGCCTATACATTAATGGAATTACAATTGACAATATCCATATAACTAAACAGATATATTCCTTTCTCCCTTTCATTGCAAAATCCTTTATGTTTCAGGAGCTGTAACGACTACAGACTTACCGGTATTACCAGCAACTTGTTCATAGGTAATAACATATTCCTTACCTTTTGTAGTTTTAACATGCTCTGTTAAGTAACCTTCTTGATATAATTTTTCTACTGTTGGTGGCGTATCTAAACTTTTATCAATCATGTAGAGTTGTGTCGCATTACGTATGATTTGCATATCTGCCACTTGTTTAGCATTCTTTGCCTTATCGGCAGCGGACATAAATTGAGGCATTGCAATAGCTGCCAAAATAGCAATAACAGCTACTACCACCATAAGTTCTACCAGTGTAAATCCACCTTGTTTAGTTCGTTGCATACGACGCAAACTAATATATCTAAAAAACGATCGCTCTAATCGGATTAATAGTTCTCTACAATACATAAGCATTTTAAAAAGTCTCCTTTCATTGACCACCTAGAGTTGATATTGATGTAAATAATGGATACATGACGGATATAACGAGGATTGCAATGCCAACGCCCATAATGGTGAGGAGTATAGGTTCCATAAGGCGCTCCATTCTTGCTATATATTGTGTTAACAACGATTCATAATAGTGACTACAATGATTCAACATGGCTACCAATTCACCACTTTCTTCTCCAACAGCGACCATTTGCCATATAAATGGGTTCCCTACAGACGATGATTTTAAACTTTCACAAAAAGAATGTCCTTTACAAAGCATGTCATAAACTTGATTACTACAGGATTCACCATACGAATTTCGCCATATTTGCTTTGTAATATCTATAGTATTGATAATTGAAATTCCCGAATCTAGCAATAATGACCAAATATGTAAAATATTCGTGTAATATAGAGATGTTAAAAATGTATTATGTTGAGCCAACTGCCATAACCATCTATCAAATCTATATCTAATTGCAGATTGTTTAAAAGCATATATGAGTATTCCAATAAAAACCACATGCCCACTAACATACAGTAATGGATGTTCTCGAAGGGAAGTTCCTAATACAAATAAACCTTTTGTCATCCATGGTAATTCTATATGCATAGTAGCAAATACGCGGGTGAACGATGGAATAATAAATAATATAGTAACCAAGAAAAATACATTCATAAGCACCAGTAAGAATAAGGGATATGAAATAGCACTTACTATCTTTTGTTGGTATTTTCGTTCTCGTTCATAATAAGAAGCTATATACTGCAAAGCTTCCCCAACATTCCCTGACATTTCACCACTTTCAAGCAATGCCAAGGCTATAGGAGGAAATCCTTTTTCTCGAAGAGCCTCTGATAAAGGTTGGCCTCGTTGTATACCCTCGTATAAAGAGCGATATAACATCGTTTTCGAGCCATCCATTAAAAGTTCTAGCGAACGCCTAAGGGAAATACCTGATTGTAGCAGTAATCCCAGTTGATATGCTGTGGTACTCACTTGTTTATGATTCCAACGTACCGATTTGCTAGAGGATCTAGATATACTACAAATGACATATCCTTCTAACTTGAGTTTAGTGCTAACCTCATCCTCAGAATCGGCCCATAATAAGCCTTGTATTCTTTTCTTGTCTGTTGTTATCGCTGTATATTCATAAGCATTCATGTAATTCCTCTATTATAATTGTTGTTCCAATAAAGCATGTAATTGGTGAACTGATCCATATTGCGTTTTCACATCACGAACTGCCATTTCTAATGTCTTCATGGGGGCCTGCGTTTCTTGGATTGAAACAATTTGAGGTTCTTTTCGATTTCTAATTAGATTTGCCACTGCATTCGTATTTAACAGAATATCCCGTATTGTTATAAACGAGGTTTCCCATCGTAACAAACGTTGACATATGACCGCACGCAATACTTGTGATACTTGACTGCGCACTTCATCTTGTTGTTCACCAGGAAATAAAGATATCATGCGTTGCACGGCCATAACTGCTCGTTGTGTATGCATGGTTGCAAGCACAAGATGACCTGTTTCCGCAGCATGTAATGCGGCCTCTAACGTATCTCGGTCTCTCAACTCTCCTACCATAATGACATCTGGATCCTCTCGTAAGGCATCACGTATCCCATGCGCCATCGAATCCACATCAATTCCGAGTTGGCGCTGATGAATAATTGACTGCAATGGTATGAACTCATATTCCACAGGATCTTCTAACGTTATTATGTGTTTATTCATAGTTTTATTTATATATTCTATGCAACAAGCTAAGGTATATGATTTGCCACTACCTGTAGGGCCTGTAACAAGGACTAACCCGTCATGATATTCACAAATTTGTTTTAATACATCACTATCTTTAGATGTATCAAGCGATAAATTAGCATGACAGAGTAGTCTCAATGTTCCACAAATTCTATGATTAGCCCTATAAATATGAGCCCGAATTCGAATGCCATTGCTGGTGAAAGCATTATCTACAGAGTGCCATTCATCATGTGTGACGCCACATCGTTGTAATACATCTTTAATCATATCCACACTGCAAATACTTGAAATAGATTCCAACCCATTAGCAGCTCGAATATAAATCGGTGTTCCCACCTCTAAATGTATATCAGTAGCACTATGCTCTAACGATAGGGAAATTACATCTTCTATTGTTATCATCGAGTCGGTTGTCACTACACAATCACAATAAGATGCCTGCACGATGTACCTCCTCTACTGTTGTAATGCCCGAATTAATAGCAGTCTGCGCCGAATCTTGCAATGAAACATATAGATATGTATCAACATGATTCCAATCAATATCACTAGACGGTATCTCTACATATTCAAACAAACCTAATCGCCCTTGATAAGAATTTGTAGTGCTATTAATACGTCTTACAAGACGCTGAGATAGTGAGCCAATTAACGTAGCATGTAATAAATATGGTTCAACCCCCATATCAATAAGGCGTCCAATAACACCTAGTGCGGTATTCGTATGAACCGTGGTAATTACACGATGTCCGGTTAAGGCGGCTTTTACAGCTAGCTGTGCCGTCTCATGGTCTCGTATTTCACCAATCATAATAGAGTCAGGATCTTGCCGTAATACAGTGCGTAATCCTTTCGAAAAGGTAAATCCAATCTTTTCATTAATCCCTATTTGAATGGCTCCATCAATGGCCGCTTCTACAGGATCCTCTAAACATATAAGTTTTGTTTCTTTTAAATTCAACATGCGTAACATGGCATATAAGGTAGCCGTTTTACCACTTCCCGTAGGTCCACAAATGGTAATAAGCCCATAAGGACGTTTTAGTAATGCAATAATCTTCTCTTGTAGATTGGCTGACATACCCAGTTCTAATAAATTTTTATGCACTCCTTCATTGCCCATTAGACGACACACAATGGCCTCACCATATAGACTAGGCAAACTAGATACACGCATGGTGACAGCATACGATTTAGCTGTCCATTCCCATCGCCCATCTTGAGGCAATCTCTTTTCGCTAATATCCATGCCACTGAATACCTTGATGCGGTTCACAATCATATCCGCATCAGTAGCATCGATAAACGTATAATCCGTTAATAATCCATCAATTCTCAATCGCACTTGTACGCCATCTGGAATAGGATCAAAATGTATATCACTAGCACTAATCGTAATGGCATAAGTGATGATTGAATCTAATGCAACATCTACATACAATGTCACCCCCTCCTTCATACCTTGCGGTGTGTTTATACATCACCTCTGCTCATTGCACTATGTAATTCTGTATAATAAGAAAAATTCCTCTTTATTTCTAAAAAATCCACAATGCGTGTACAGGTACGCAAAAAACAACAAAAAAAGAGACTCTCTTGAGTTTTCACTACTCAAAAGAGTCTCTTATCTAGTATGTTATTCTAAAATAAAATGTATTATTCTATTTTTTCAAATTATAGAATACTGCATCGCCTCTATATTGTGCTGTTTCGTATAACATTTCTTCGATGCGAAGCAATTGATTATATTTAGCAACACGTTCAGAACGTGCAGGCGCACCTGTTTTAATTTGGCCCGCATTAACAGCTACCGCAATATCTGCAATAAATGTATCTTCTGTTTCACCGGAACGGTGAGATACTACGCATGTGTAACCAGCGCGTTTTGCAGTTTCCATAGCATCAAAGGCTTCAGTTAATGTACCAATTTGATTTACTTTGACAAGAATAGAATTAGCTACGCCAAGGTCGATACCCTTTTCAAGGCGTTTTGTATTAGTAACGAATAAATCATCACCTACGAGTTGAACACGTTTACCAAGGCGTTCGGTTAATACTTTCCATCCATCCCAATCTTCTTCTGCAAGGCCATCTTCGATAGATACGATAGGATATTTATCGACTAAGTATTCATAGAAGTCAACCATTTCGCTAGCGCTCAATACTTTGCCTTCGCCTTCTAGATGATATTTACCATCTTTATAGATTTCACTGGAAGCCACATCGAGAGCTAATTTGAAATCTGTACCAAGTTCATAACCGGCACGTTTAATAGCTTCACAGATTACTTCTAACGCTTCTTCATTGGAAGCTAAGTTTGGTGCAAAACCACCTTCATCACCTACAGCAGTGCTAAGACCTTTATCGTGAAGCACGGATTTCAATGTGTGATATACTTCTGCACAGCTACGCAATGCATCGCTAAATGTTTTAGCCCCTACTGGCATAATCATAAACTCTTGGAGGTCTACGTTATTATCAGCATGAGCACCACCATTTAGAATATTCATCATAGGAACAGGAAGTTCTTTAGCATTAAAACCACCTAGATATAAGAACAAAGGCAAATCTAAAGATTCAGCAGCAGCACGTGCTACAGCCATAGATACACCTAAAATTGCATTGGCACCCAAGTTAGCTTTGTTATCTGTGCCATCAAGTTTAAGCATTAAATTATCAATCGCCACTTGTTCAGTCGCATCATAACCGATAATAGCTGGACCAATTTTGGCATTTACATTGTCTACAGCTTGTAAAACACCTTTGCCACCATAGCGTTTTTTATCGCCATCACGAAGTTCTACTGCTTCAAACATCCCCGTAGATGCACCAGATGGAACTGCAGCTGTTGCAATTGTACCATCTTCCAAACATACTTCTACTTCTACTGTAGGATTACCACGAGAATCCAAAATTTCACGAGCTACGACTTGTTCAATTACTGCCATAATACTACCTCTTATTTATATACTAAATTAATCTAATAACAAACTTTCACCGGTCATATTACTTGGCTTATCAATATGAGCCAACGCTAACATTGTCGGTGCAATATCACATAATTTACCTGATTTAAGTTGTTTATGTATATCCTGAGCTCCCACTAAAATCAATGGCACAACATTCGTTGTATGGGCTGTATGAGGTTTTCCAGTCTCATGATTGACCATTTGCTCTGCATTACCATGATCGGCGGTAACTAAAAGCTGTCCTCCAACCTCTAATATAGCCTTTGCAATACGTTCTAATCCTGCATCCACAGTTTGAATTGCTTTCACTGCAGCTTTAAAATCGCCTGTATGGCCTACCATATCTGGATTTGCATAATTTAAAATAATCATATCGTATTGACCACTATGAATAGCATCAACTACCTTATCAGTTACCTCAGGAGCACTCATTTCAGGTTGTAAATCGTAGGTTGCCACTGCTGGAGATGGCACAAGAATACGGTCTTCACCTTCAAAGGGAACCTCATTACCACCATTAAAGAAATATGTTACATGTGCGTATTTCTCGGTTTCAGCAATACGTAATTGACGATAGCCTCCATCAGCAAGGACCTCACCTAATGTATGATGTAACGTATCCTTTTCATAGACGATATGAACAGGTAATCCATCTTCATATTTGGTCATTGTCGCCATAAAGATAGATATAGGTTCTCGTTTAAAACCTTCAAAATCAGGTAAAGTTAAAGCCTTCGTCAATTCACGAGCTCTATCAGGTCTAAAGTTACAGAATATAACGGCATCGCCATCAGAAATCATCCCGTTTGGATCGATAACTGTAGGCACTACAAATTCATCATTCACACCATCATTATAGGATTGTGTAACGGCGTCATACGCAGAATTAGCCTTATTACCAACACCATTAACAATAGCATTATAGGCTAATTCCTCACGGTCCCACCGGTTATCGCGATCCATCCCATAGTAACGGCCACTTACAGTAGCAATTTTCCCACAGTTTATATCGGATATAAAGGATTCTAAATCCTTAAGATAGGTTAATGCTGATTGTGGTGGCACATCGCGTCCATCGAGAAGCGCATGCACATATACCTCTTTAATGCCTTCATGTTTAGCACCAGCAATTACGGCCTTAATATGCTCTAAAGAACAATGTACATTGCCATCAGATACAAGGCCAATAATTTGTAATTTGCCATGCTTAGCATGCTTGTATAACTCTTGTATTACAGGCTTTTGAAAAAACTCGCCACTCTCTACATCCTTCGTAATACGCGTTAAGTCTTGATATACAATACGGCCGGAACCAAGGTTGAGATGTCCAACTTCTGAATTACCCATTTGCCCTTCTGGCAAACCGACTGCAAGACCTGAAGCTTGTAATGTTGTATGAGGATACGTATCCCACAAATAATTAAAATAACTTGGTTTTGCTTGTACTACGGCATTCGTCGTATCTGTTTGGTCCCCCATACCAAAGCCATCTAGGATGACTAGCATTACGGGTGCCTGTAATTTTGCCATATTTATACCTCTAGTATGTTATTTACTTACGTCTTGAGCCGCCATGATGATTTCATTAAATTCATCCACGATTAATGAAGCGCCTCCAACGAGGGCCCCATCAATATTAGGCTCACTTAAAATTTCACGCGCATTATTAGCCTTTACACTACCACCATATTGAATTCGAACTGATTCTGCTACAGCAGAGGTATATAGTTCCGCTATATAATCACGTATAGATTTACATACTTCCTCTGCTTGATCAGCAGTCGCAGTCTTGCCCGTACCAATAGCCCAAATTGGTTCATAAGCGATAATCAATTGTTCCACTTGATCCGCTGGAATATCTTGTAATGCACATTGTAATTGCCCGTGAATGAAAGAAATCGTTTCATTTGCCTCTCTCTGAGCAAGGCTTTCACCAACACAGACAATAGGTTTCAAATTATGATGAAATGCACTCTTAATCTTTTCATTAACCATAGCATCTGTTTCACCATAGTACTCACGGCGTTCGGAATGGCCAATGATGACATAGGACACACCGAGTTCCGTTAACATCAACGGAGAAACTTCGCCAGTAAATGCACCGGCATCATGATAATCCATATTTTGAGCCCCTACGCCAACCTGTGTATCTCGTGTTAAGGACACAGCTCTCTCAAGCGCAGTAAAGGGCGGACATACAACTACGTCACAGTCCAAATCTTTATCACCTAGAAAACTGGTAAATGCTTCAATCAAGATAGAACCAGATGCAATGGTTCCGTTCATCTTCCAGTTTCCTGCAATAATTTGTTTTCTCATATTAGGCCTCTGTTAAAGCAGCAATGCCTGGCAAAACCTTACCTTCCAATAGTTCAAGGGATGCACCGCCACCAGTCGAAATATGGCTGATTTTATCTGCTAAGCCGCTTTTTTCAATAGCAGCTACAGAATCACCACCACCAACGATAGTCATGGCATCAGATTCTGCAACGGCTTTAGCTACTGCATTCGTACCAGCTGCAAAATTATCCATTTCAAATACGCCCATTGGGCCATTCCAAATGATAGTTTTCATATTAGCCAATGCTTCAGTATATAGGTCACGTGTTTTAGGACCGATATCCAAAATCATCCAGCCATCTTCGATGTTATCGACATCCACGATTTTTGTGTTCGCATCATTGCTGAAAGCATCTGCCACTACAGCATCGATAGGTGTCAATAATCTAGCACCTGCAACGCGTGCTTCCATAACTAAATCTGTAGCAATAGCATCTTGACCATCTTCATATAAGGAACTACCGATGTTACAACCTTGAGCCTTAATGAAAGCATTCGCCATACCACCGCCGATAATCATAACATCTACCTTAGGTAATAGATTGGAAATAACAGAAATCTTATCTGTTACCTTAGCACCACCGATAATAGCAGCCATAGGTGTTTTTGGATGTACTACAGCTGCACTTAGTGCATCAATTTCTTTTTTAAGTAAGAAACCTGCACCCATAGGGATGTAATCAGCAATTCCAACTACAGATGCTGCATTACGATGAGATACACCAAATGCATCATTGATAGCTACATCAGCAAGAGATGCTAATTGTTTAGCAAACTCAGGATCGTTTTTAGTTTCTTCATTGTGGTAACGCAAGTTTTCAAGCATCAATACATCGCCAGGTTGTAATGCTTCAACAGCTGCCTCAACCTTAGGACCAACGCAATCATCTACAAATGCAACTGGTTTATTGATAAGTTCAGATAAACGTTTAGCACAAGGAGCCAATGTCATATCCGGTTTACGTTCACCCTTTGGACGACCAAAGTGAGATGCAAGAATTACCTTAGCATTGTGATCGATTAAATATTTGATTGTATCTAGTGCACCACGAATACGAGTGTCATCAGTAATGACACCATCCTTCATAGGCACATTGAAATCCACGCGTACAAAAACGCGTTTATTATCTACATTCATATCTAAAATGGTTAATTTCATCCTAGAATTTCCTCCCATTATAGACCTTTACTAGCTACGAAAGCTGCCATATCGATAAGGCGTTCAGAATAGCCCCATTCGTTATCGTACCAAGAAACAACTTTCACCATGTTACCATCCATAACCATTGTCAAATCAGCATCAACAATGGAACTGCGAGGATCAGAACTAAAGTCACAGGATACCAATGGCACATCGGATACGCCTAAGATACCTTTTAATTCACCAGCTGCTGCTTTGCGGAATGCTTCATTGATTTCTTCTTTCGTAGCAGGTTTTTCAAGTTCGCAAACAAGATCTGTAGCGGATACATCTGGTGTAGGAACGCGCAATGCAAAACCATCTAATTTACCTTTTAATTGAGGCAATACTTTAGCAACAGCCTTTGCTGCACCAGTTGTTGTAGGAATAATAGACATAGCTGCTGCACGAGCACGGCGAGGGTCTTTATGACGTGCATCAAGAATTTTTTGGTCATTAGTATAGGAATGAATAGTTGTCATCATACCGCGTTTAATGCCAAATTCATCACATAATACTTTAGCAAATGGAGCCAAGCAGTTAGTTGTACAAGATGCATTAGAGATAATGTGATGTTTTGCAGGATCGTACATATCTTGGTTAACGCCCATAACCATTGTTAAGTCTTCATTTTTACCAGGTGCAGAAATCAATACTTTCTTAACAGTAGGTTGATTCAAATGAACCTTTGCTTCTTCTGCATCGCGGTATTTACCAGTACATTCCATAACGATTTCTACGCCTTCTTCAGACCAAGGCAATTTAGAAGCATCACGGTCATGGAATACGCGTATTTTTTTGCCATCTACATAAATATTTTCATCGTCAAATGTTACTTCATTAGGGATTGTGCCATGTACGGAATCGTATTTTAACAATAATGCAGTACCCTCATTATCACCAGTCGCATTAATAGCTACTACTTCAACATCTGGATTATTAATTGCCGCACGTACTACACATTTACCAATACGACCGAAACCATTAATACCAACTTTAACTGCCATTGTTTTGTCCTCCTCAAAAGAACTATATAATACTAAAAATAATAAACTAAATTATAACGCAGGAATATTTAGTAATTGGCGCATACCTTCTGCTGCCTGGTCATCTATTATGAGTATTCCCTTTTTACAAGATCTCATAACGCTGATAATAGCACCAGCTTTATCAAAGCCACCTGCAACAGCTACGACATGCGGTATATTTACTATATCCCTTAATGAAAGCCCTATGTTGTTCGTCGCATAGACGATAGAACCATCCATAGAGCAATACTGACCTAATGCTTCACCTACGGCATCGCCATCAACGAGTTGACGGCGTACACCCTCTGGTATATGTCGTACATCGGCCATATGGAGTGCTTGACCAATACCAAAAACTAATATATCAGTTCTATGGATTAATTCGCTAATCTCCTTGATTTGTGGTTCTAATGTTACAAGCATATCTAGGGAATCTTTAGATAGCCCATCTGGTAAATGAAGCATCTTATACGAGCCATGCCAACGTTCTGCTAATACAGAGGCGATTACATTCGCTTGATATTCGACGACTTCACCAACACCACCACGGGCCGGTACAACCACGGGATGCAACACACTACTAGGCATTTCATCAGCCATTGCCGCCATGGTACTACCACCACTAACGGCTACAACAGACTCATCGGTTACCATACGTTGAACCACTTTCGCAGCAGTAAAACCTAAGCGTTTTAACATTAATGATCCTTCACTTGGTGTGATAATAACATCATCAATATGTAAAGCCGCTTTCAACTGTTGCTCTAATTCGCCAACACGTTCATATTCATAAAGAATACTCCTTAATTTGGGAACTAGTTCTCGTCCTTCAGCACTTAGATAGATACCAGGTTTAGAGATTTCAACTAATCCGTTACCACGTAATGCATCAACATGAGATCGTACTGCACGTTCTGATATATCCGTAGCTAGTGCTAAACTCCTACGGCCGAGAGGTTCTTCATAGGCTAAATGACTCAATAATTTGTAGCGATCCTTTAAGACGGTCATTAATTCCGGTGCTATACGCTCGCATACCATTAACAACTCATTCATAGGGTTCCTCCTTTACCCTTTGATAAGGATAACGATATTCGTCCCGGACAAACAAAATCAGTCCCACCTAGAATAAAAAAATACTTCTACATGATTATTTTATACCTTATTACAACTTTATTCAAGTAAAAAACGCCCTTTCGGGCGTCTTTTACATCGTATTTATAGATATATGTCTGTCGTAATTATTTTGTACCGAAAATACGGTCCCCTGCATCACCTAAACCAGGCAAGATATAGCCATGTTCATTCAATGTTTCATCAAGAGCGGCTACATAAATAGGTACATCAGGATGTTCTTTATTAACAACCTCTACACCTTCAGGAGCTGCTACAAGGCACATCAATTTAATACTCTTAGCACCTTTTTCTTTCAACAACGTAATCGCTGCAGATGCACTACCACCAGTAGCTAACATTGGATCTGTAACGATGAAATCGCGTTCGCCTACGTCGCTAGGTAATTTGCAATAATATTCTACTGGTTTTAATGTTTCTGGATCACGATATAAACCGACATGACCAACCTTAGCTGTTGGAATCAAGCTAAGCATGCCATTTACCATGCCAAGACCAGCACGCAAAATTGGAATAATACCTAATTTCTTACCTGCAATGCGTTTACCAGTCATCTTAGTCAATGGTGTTTGCACTTCTACATCTTCTAATGGCAAATTACGTGTAATTTCATAGCCCATCAACAATGTAATTTCATCTAATAATTCGCGGAAATCTTTTGAACCTGTTTGTACATCACGCATCAATGTAACCTTATGATGAATCAATGGATGTGTCATAACATTAACGTTCATGATTATGCCCCCTATAAAAACAATCCGAATCCGAAATCATTATTTCGGCCTTTTACTATTCATACATACTCTATCACATATTTACAAATCCTGCCATATAAATATGACCACTACAACATAAAAAGGGTGAGCAAGAAAAACTCTTACTCACCCTTTTGGGTTCTTACTATACCAATACCTATAAATTATAAGTTAGGATATAAAGGATATTTTTCACATAATGCAGCTACGCGTTTTGCAGCATCTTGATGTTTTGCTGTATCTTCTGGATTTTGAAGTACTGTAGCAATAATATCCGCAATTTCTTTCATATCGTCTTCTTTAAGACCACGTGTAGTCAATGCAGGTGTACCTAAACGAACACCACTAGTTACAAATGGGCTAGCTGGATCGAATGGAATTGTATTTTTATTAGCGGTGATACCGATTTCATCGAGAAGATGTTCTGCTTCTTTACCAGTCAAACCTGTATTGCGCACATCTACAAGCATAACATGTGTATCTGTACCACCAGAAACGATAGTCAAACCTTTAGCCATCAATTCAGCAGCCAATACTTTTGCATTTTTAATAACTTGTTCAGCGTATTCTTTGAATTCTGGTTGTAATGCTTCACCTAATGCAACAGCTTTTGCAGCGATAACATGCATCAAAGGACCACCTTGGATACCAGGGAATACAGCTTTATCAATAGCTTTTGCATATTCTTCTTTGCACAAAATCATACCGCCACGAGGGCCACGCAATGTTTTATGTGTTGTAGTTGTAACGATATCTGCATATTCTACTGGATTTGGATGTAAACCAGCAGCTACAAGGCCAGCAAAGTGAGCCATATCTACCATGAAAATCGCGCCTACTTCATGAGCTACATCAGCCATTTTCTTGAAGTCGATTTGACGGCTGTAAGCACTGCCCCCAGCAATGATTAATTTAGGTTTTGCTTCTAATACGATTTTGCGGAATTCATCATAGTCGATTTGTTGAGTTTCTGCATTAACACCGTAAGGAACAACATTGAAATATGTACCAGATACGTTTACAGGAGAACCATGTGTTAAGTGACCACCATGGGACAAGTTCATACCAACAATAGTGTCACCAGGTTTTAACATAGCAAAATATACAGCAAAGTTAGCTTGAGACCCAGAATGTGGTTGTACATTTGCATGTTCTGCACCAAATAAACGTTTAGCGCGTTCAATAGCCAATGTTTCTACTACGTCCACATGTTCGCAACCACCATAATAACGTTTGCCAGGGTAGCCTTCAGCGTATTTATTAGTCAATACACTACCTTGAGCTTCCATAACGGCTTGGGATACGATATTTTCAGAAGCGATCATTTCTAATTTATCGCGTTGACGCATTAATTCTTGATCGATAACTGCTTTAACATTAGGGTCTTGTTTTGCTAAGAAACTCATGGGAATCCTCCTTGAAACATATGTAAATATAATGTGATAACTAATTGAATAAAGATGTATTATTTTTCAAGAGCAGAAATTTTTTCTACACGACGCGCGTGACGTCCGCCTTCAAATTCTGTATTAAGCCAAATCGTAACAATATCCTTTGCAAGGCCCGGTCCAATAACGCGTTCCCCCATCGTAAGAATATTGGCATTATTATGTTCGCGACTTGCATGTGCGGAAAATGTATCGTGACAAAGCGCTGCACGTACACCTGCAATTTTGTTGGCCGCAATACCAATCCCAATGCCTGTACCACAGATTAAGATGCCTCGATCTGCTGCACCATCTACAACGGCATGTGCTACTGGTTCGGCAATATCCGGATAATCACAAGATTCTGTACTATGAGTACCAAAATCTTCCACTTCATGGCCTAATGTAGACAATAATTCCTTAATTTCTTGTTTTAAATGTAATCCACCATGATCACAACCAATAGCAATTTTCATAGCTCTATCTCCTATTCTTTTGATGCTACTAATCCAGCTTTCACCAAATTATAAATTTGCTCAGCACATTGATTATACACGTCTTGATTTGAACCGAAAGGATCTACCACATCTCCTGCACCATGCCCCCATTCAGCAAGGGTTTTAATTTTAGCTACTTCAAAAGGAAATTGACGAAGTAACACAGATTTATGATCTTGTGTCATACCAATAATCAAATCTGCTGAATTGACAAGCTCCATTGTAAGAGGTCTTGATTCATGGCCAGAAATATCAGCGATAGATTGAATCGCAATCACAGCTTCTTCTGTAGGCTTGGCACCATAAGCAGCAAATAATCCAGCAGAAACTACATTCACATCTAGACCAAGCTCTGTTGCCAAGGCCCGCGTAATACCTTCTGCCATTGGGCTACGACAGGTATTACCAGTACATACATACAAAATATTCATAATGACATCCTTACCGCCACAATTTCTGTGGCTATTTATACATTATAGCAAATACATCCAATATGTAAAGACATTTTTCTATTATGAATGGACATAATAAATATTACCTAATTGCTTATAAATAGATAATATGACCAGCACACGCCTTTTCCATGCGATTCATAACCGCTACGCCGAGGCCTGTATTTTCAACACCTTCTGCTAAAATATAGTCTACATCACATTCATTAAAATGATGTAATGTCTTGTAAAAATCGTGAGCTAAGGCAACTGCATCACCACTATGTCCATATACATGAAATTCACCGTGTACACTATCTTTTAACAAATCATATGTTTCTTGACTAACCAAAAATGCACCACGCTTAGTGCCCTGTTCATGAATTACATTATTGAAAGCTTCCGCCACTTCCTTTGGATTGCCTATAAATGCACGCATAGGTGCATCGGGAGCATAATGCTTATACTTCATACCCGGAGCCTTTGGCGCTTCATTTTGAGACGACAAAAATGGATCATAAGACACATTATCTACAACTTGTTCTAACATTTCTTTTGTGATACCACCGGGCCGTAAGATGGTCACTCCATCATTTCGAACCTCTACAACAGTAGATTCCACACCAATCGTACAGATTCCAGCATCCACAATATACGGAATACGTCCATTCATATCATCATAAACGGATTGTGCCGTAGTCGGGCTTGGACGGCCTGAAATATTAGCACTAGGCGCCGCGATGGGCACACCGGCCAATTCTAATATGTTACGGCATACAGCGTGGTCTGGACAACGTAATGCCACGCGATTTAAACCACCAGTTGCACGGTCAGGCACGAGATCGGATTTAGGCAATGTAATTGTTAAAGGACCCGGCCAAAAAGCCTCAATCAAGGCCTTTGCTGTTTCAGGTATTTCTTTCACAAGCGGTTTAATGCTTTCCGCATTGGGTACATGTAATATCAATGGGTTATCTGAAGGACGACCTTTAGCAGCATAAATTTTATCCATTGCATCTGCATCGAGGCCATTAGCACCAAGGCCATATACGGTTTCCGTAGGAATTGCTACAACATCACCATGACGCAACGCATGTGCAACTAATTGAAGATTATCTCTTGTAAGTTCGGTAATGATTTTAGTCTCCACATTCTCCCCCCTTCACACGAGCCGTTACAACCCGATTAATGCCCGCTAAATCTGCTGCAAAAGATATATCTACATAGGAGCCAACAGCCTCCAGTAAAGATTTCACAGCCTTAGCTTGATCATATCCTACCTCAAAGGCCACAAGTCCATGAGGTTTTAGATATGTAACGCACTCCATAGCTAACTGACGATAGAAATCAAGTCCATCTTCACCACCAAATAATGCAATATGAGGCTCATTAAGTACATCAGGAGACAGGATTTTCTTATCCTCTAATCGAATATACGGCGGATTAGATACAATCACATCAAACAACTCATTATGATGTTCTAAATAAGAAAACATATCCGATTCGTGAAATTCGCTACGATTCTCTAGCTTAAATGCTTCTTGATTCTTTGTGGCCATTTCAAGTGCATCACGAGAAATATCAAGGCCCATCCCCGTTGCTGTAGGCAGATAATGCAAGAGGCTTAGTAAAATAGTACCAGGGCCCGTACACATATCAAGGATTCGAATAGAGTCTTGTTGATGATAGGCACTTAATATATATTCTACTAATGTTTCTGTATCGGGACGAGGAATGAGGACCTTATCATTTACAGCAAATGTCAATCCCATAAAGTCTTTTGTTCCCGTTAAAGATGCTACAGAATGTCCTTTAGTCCGTTCAATGACAAGCGGTCTAAATCTATCCAGTTCTTCTTGCTCTAATGGTTGATCATAATTCGTATATAGATATATACGATTCTTCCCTAAAACGTGAGAAAGCAGTACTTCCCCATCAAGACGAGGTGTATCCATCCCCTTGCTTTGAAAGTACTGCTCTGTCCACTGGAGAATACGACCAATCGTCCAAATCTCCTTATACATTTGTATTAGCCTCCTGCATTTTAGCTGCTTGATCAGCGGCATTTAAGGCTTGAATGATTTCATCGAGATCGCCATTCAAAATAGCATCTAATTTATACAATGTTAGATTGATACGATGATCTGTTACGCGGCCTTGTGGGTAGTTATAGGTACGAATACGTTCACTACGATCACCTGTACCAACTTGGCTTTTGCGGTCTGCAGCCATGCTAGCTGTAGCCTCTTGTTCAGCCTTATCTTGCAACTTTGCACGCAATACGCGCATTGCTTTTTCTCTGTTTTGTAGCTGAGAACGTTGATCCTGACAAGCTACGACAATACCTGTTGGTAAGTGGGTAATTCGGACAGCAGATTCTGTTTTATTAATATGCTGACCACCGGCACCACTGGCGCGATATGTATCGATTTTCAAATCCTTATCATTGATTTCAATATCAACATCTTCCATTTCAGGAAGTACTGCCACAGTAACCGTAGATGTATGTACACGGCCCTGCGTTTCTGTAGCTGGAACCCGTTGTACACGATGTACACCAGATTCAAATTTCATCTTAGAATATACATTCTCACCATCTACAGAGAATACAACCTCTTTAAAACCGCCTAGTTCAGGTTCATTAGCATCGATAATTTCACAACGCCACCCTTGGCTTTCAGCATATTTTGTATACATACGGAATAAGTCGCCTGCAAACAATGCCGCTTCATCGCCACCAGCACCACCGCGAATTTCGATGATAATATTTTTATCATCGTTAGGGTCTTTTGGTAATAAAAGAATTTGTAATTTTTCTTCTAATTCCTCTTTTTGAGGTTTTAATTCTTTCAATTCTTCTTGAGCCATTTCACGGAATTCTTCATCCATCGTTTTGTCTTCAATGACTTCCATGGCTTCATCAATACCAGCTAAAACCTTTTTATATTCTCTAAAAGCTTCTACAGTTTCAGATAATTGGGCATGTTGACGTGTTAGTTTACGCCATTCATCTTGACGCGCAATGACTTCAGGGTCACTGATGCGTTGCTCTAGATCCATAAATTTATCTTCAATAACTTGTAATTTATCTACTAACATATATAACCTCAATCTTAATATGTTTCATCTTCATAAGCATCTTCTTCTGGAGGACGCACCTCTTCTAGAGCACGAATAGCCACTTCGATTTGATCTGCTTCTGGTTCACGGGTCGTCATATATTGCAACGCCAAGCCCGGTTTAACGAGAGATTTTACAAAGGAGCTTTCACTACGTCCTGCAAAACGAATAAATTCATAGGCAATACCTGCTACGACGGGCATCAGTAAAACACGTGACACAATGCGCTCTAACAAGTTAGGCCAACCTAAAAAGGCAAATACAAATATACTAACTACCATTACAATGAGTAGAAAATTGGTTCCGCATCTCGGATGTAAACGAGATTGAGCACGCACATTTTCTACGGTCAAAGGTAGATCATTTTCATAAGCATGAATGGTTTTATGCTCTGCTCCATGGTATTGAAATACACGTTGTATATCCTTAGTTTGACCAATACCCCATATATAGAGCAAAAACAAAGCCAATCGAATAGCACCTTCAACAAGGTTCAAAATAAAGTGATTATCTTGAATACCAGGAATAAATTTAACTACAAATGTAGGAAGGGCTACAAATAAAGCGATTGCAAATAGTGTGGAAAATACCATGGTAATGGCAATTTCACTATTCGACATTTCTTCCTCTTCATCACCAGCCGCTTTCGCAGAGAAGGACAAGGCCTTCATACCGATAACAAGAGATTCATATAAGGCTATACAGCCTCGTAAAAAAGGTTTCTTTAATATAGGATATCGCTCTTGAATGGACGTGGTGGCTTCCTTTTGTACCACGATAGAACCGGAAGGCTCACGTACAGCTGTCGCCGTATATCCTGGGCCACGCATCATGACGCCTTCTATGACAGCTTGTCCACCAACGAACTTCTTAATACGTTCTTTTGCCAAAGGATTTCCTTTCATAAACAAATAGAGGCAGAGCCCAAAGCCCTGCCAATAGTTGTTTCGCTACATAAACTATTATTTACCGTAACGTTTGTTAAATTGTTCGATACGACCACGAGCTTGAGCCGCACGTTGTTGACCAGTGAAGAACGGATGGCATTTGGAGCAAACGTCTACACGAAGGTCTTCTTTTACAGAGCCAGTTTTGAATGTGTTACCACAACCGCAAGTAACTGTAGCTTCTTTATAGTCTGGATGAATACCTTGTTTCATTCTATACACCTCTTTCCAGCAATCAATATTATTCTTATAGATTATAGCACGATAATGCGTACAAATCAAGAAACTACTCTTTAGAAGCCTGTTTTTCTTCAATTGCTTCCGCTAAGATAGTTTCTAAATCACTTTCATTCAAAAGATCGCGTAATGCAATCAATTCTTCCAAGGAAAGAGTAATCCCTTTTTTCATACTTGTATATTCGCTATCCCAAGCACGAAGATCAAATTTAGGATTATATTTCCCCCAGCTTGTACATGTAAGTTGTTTTTTCCAGCCATCTTTATCTTCTGATAATGTGCCGATAACTTTGAAAATTTCGAAATTAATAACAGCCATTGTTACCTCCCTCCTCACCTAATTACAGTGTACACTATGTGTCAAATTATGTGGTTCTAAATCGATACGATATATTGTAAACTAAATTACCTATATTGACAATTATTTTTTATAGTCACTGTAGTCTTCAATATCAATGGATGTCGTCGGAGGCATTACGTCAGCACCCAAAGAATTCATATTTTCTTGCCATGATTCTCGTGCAGATTTGATAGTCTCTTTATACGCTTCATCAATATTTTTGGCCGCATTAACTAGTAGCGATTCATCATTTACATCGAGTACACGGCGACGTACACTGCTAAGCATATAGCCGAAGGATTCTTCTGTTTGAACGAGCATAGAAATCTCTTGCATTAAGGTTTGCCCAATTGTGCTAGAGAAATATGTATACCACATATATGCCAATTCTACATCAGGGAACATCCAATATACACCCGTACTAGGTGCTTCTGTACCCATAGACACCTCTACATGGTCACTATAGCGGGTAAAAGCTAAGTAATACGCTCCATTTTCACGAAGTGCCGCACGTCCTAGTTCTGAAACACGACTATCTATACAATAAATGCCATCCTGACCTAAAGCTACATCAGTTTGACCGCCAGGCAATAAAATAGAGCGTAAAGACAAACCGTAATTTAATACAGTAAATACCGGTAATTGAGCAAAGACGCCATGAGGTAATGGAATATAATTAATAGCTTTCCAGTCATCACCAACTCGTTCACGAAGGCCTACACGCATCTTTTTAACATCATATTTACCATAAATGATTTCATAAGCCCCAAGTGGAGTCCATTCACGAATAGATTCTACACGTTTTTGGTTCAAAAAGAATTGTAATGCCATATTATTCAATCCCAATTGATTTTGTGCCATCGTTGCTGGTAAGAACAATTGAGCAGTCCCTTCTGGAACTAAATTATGCAAACCATTAGCTACCTCTTCTACAATATCTTCAGAGGATTGGAACATACCAACAGTACCTGTAAAGATATGGTCAAAATAGCTACGATGAGGCCATTGATTAATAATCTGAGCCATTGGATACAATCGAGAAATAATGCTATAGCATACAGGAGATGCTGTATAGAGGACAACCTTTTTATCCTCATAAGATTGTAAAATTTCATCTATCATGCCAGCGTATTCTTCTACATACGCATATAAGACGAGTTCCCCCGTTTTGCTATGAGCTTCTATACTTTCACGAACAGGCGTTTCCCATATAGTTCCTACATCAAGACCATCTAGAATTCCAGTATCACTAATAAAATCAAAGAGTTCTACCGTAAATGAAGGGCCGTACAATGCACGAAATGTATTTACATCATATGGAATAGGTCCAAAGGATTCCACTGTAGATTTCTCAGCTAATCCATATAAGTCCTCTGGTGTAACACCCCATTCACGAGAATTCGCATTGCTAGAAAGCAATTGATCTAATACTTTAAAACGCATTAATTCGTTGACGATATCAATACCTTCTATGCCATATTGAGCACAAAGGGCAATTAGTTCTTCATTATTCTTTTTCATATTAAACCTTTCCTGCTGACGGACAAAGATGATTTAAGAAACATGTCTCACATAGAGGCTTACGGGCCTTGCAAACACGTCGCCCATGATAAATCAGCCAATGATGGGCTGCAGACCACTTCTCTTTTGGTATAGCCTTTTGCAATTTTTGTTCCATTTCTTCTGGCGTTTTCGCAATGCCCAATTTCAATCGGTTTGCTACGCGGAACACATGTGTATCCACCGCGATAGCCGGTGTTCCAAATAATACAGACACTACAACATTTGCCGTTTTTCGACCTACACCGGGCAATTCAACAAGCTGATCAAATTCACGTGGCACTTCTCCATGATATTGTTCTACCAGTATATGGCAAGTGGCAATCAAATTCTTTGCCTTCGATTTATACAAACCACAATCCTTGATAAGAGCTTCTAATTTTGTAACACCAATTTCTAGCATCTTAGCAGGATGATTTAATGCAGGGAACAATCGTTTTGTAACAATGTTAACCCTCTGATCTGTGCACTGTGCAGATAACACAACAGCGACTAATAATTCAAATTCATTTGTGTATTCAAGAGCAGGTTTAGCATCAAAATAATGTTCTTCTAATAATGCTATTTGTTCTGCCTTAATTGCTTTCGTAACACGCACGATAAACTCCTTTCTCACCTGTGAAAGTACGAACTCGTACAATTTATATCTTACCATACGTATTCATTAAGTTCTATGTTATAATAAATCATGTTATTCTAATATAGAATACAGGAGGCAATTATGAACAATATTAATGATACATTAAAACGTATAAATGAACTAGCAGCTAAGAAAAAATCTGGTCAAGAACTAACACCTGAAGAATTAGCCGAAAAGAAAGAGCTATATAACATCTATTTAGGCTTTATTAAAGGACAAATCACAGACACCTTAGATCGCGTTGAATTTGTTGATCCTAAAACAGGTGAACGAACAGCACCTAAAAAAGCGCTTGAAAACTTAGCGTTAAAGGCAGATAAAGAAATTAAAGAACGTAAGGACATTCACTAACACTAAAAGGCACTTCAAATTGAAGTGCCTTTTTAAATTCATTTCTTTATAATTTGCCTAATCGTTTCATTGCATCATAGATTTTTCCAGCTAATCCCTTCATTTGGAATTTAGGAATACCACATGCAGCGATACGAATACCATTGCCTAACGCAATGCAATAAATATGTTCTTTTTTAAGTTCTTCACAAATAGCGGTACCAGAATCAGTTGGTATAGTTATAAAGAAACCACCACGATATGGCAACATAGGTAACCCTACTTGTGCAGCTTCTTGTTTAAATATATCTGCACGATCGCGAATCAATTGATAATAGCAATTACGTTCGTCCTCATAAGCCTTAAATTTATCAGGATTAGATACAATATTAGCCATAGCACGCATTGCAGGACGACAAATATTGGACCACGTTGCACGACTAGTCGATTTATTCACTTCTAAAAATTCATCGGCGATTTCTTCATCCGAAGAAATACCAATCATAGCACCTACACGTTGACCGTACATCGTAAAACCTTTAGATAGGCTATAACATACACAAACTAGGATTTCCTTTGGTAAGTGCCCCATCTTTTTAAAGAATGCCCGGACTTCTTCTTTTTCACCAGAATAATCCAAATAAGCCACATCGATACCAATGATGACGTTATTGCGACCAATAGCAACTAATTCTTTCAAGAAACTAAGAATAGAATCCCAGTCCTTATCCTCTACAGAATATCCTGTAGGATTATTACCTGGTGTATTAAATAAGATAACAACATTTGTTTGTTTAGCAGCTAATTCCTTAACACGATGTTGGAATGCATCATGATTAAAGTTATTATGTTCATCAAATAAAGAGTATGTAACAAGTGTACGTCCATTATCACTACAAATAATACGATATGCACCCCAGTACCAATCTGCGGTTAATACTTCATCACCAGGTTCAGTATAGTTATGTACCAAATGATGAATACCACCTGTACCACCAGTGGTTGCGATGCTACGAATAAAGCCATCAGGACGAGAGTCACCAAAGCATTCTTTTTCAGCACATTCCAAATATTGTGGAATCCCTGCAATAGGGGCATATCCAATATGTTCGGTGTCAGATAGGTTTAAATATTCGTCTTTTACAGTTTTTAAGAATACTAAATTACCTTCTTCATCATAAATAGCACCCAAAGTACCATTTACTACATTTTCACGACCATTTAATTTTGTATCTTCCGCCGCCTGTCCTGCAGTTACAAAGATTACATCTTTTAATTTTTTTCCTCTTGCGTGTTTCGCTGCTACACTTGTCATCGCATACACCATCCTAACTAAAAAGAACTATTACATCAATATCATACCTAAAGTTAAGCATTTATACAATGAGTATTCATGAAAAATATTGTATACATGAGTGAATACAAAAAACCACCCATCAAAGATGAGTGGTTTCAATTGCATATATGACGATTAGAATGTATAACCTACACCAGCATGTAAGCCTTTGGAAGTCTTGTCATTATCGTTTACGCTATATTTGTCATAACCATAATAAACATTCAAATCAATGTTAGGTTTAACTTCATATTGAGCACCTACTTGATAGGATTGTTTAATATCGTTGCCCCAACCAGCTTTAGCAAAGCCGTTCACTTTGTCAGTCAAAGGCACGTGACCAATTACACCAGCTTGAACACCTAACTCAGTGTCATGTGTACGGATAGCTGTACCAGCACCGTAAATATTTACATTAGGATGTACTTTGTAAACATAAGCCAATTGGTGATCTTTAATATCGCCATTTTTAGCATTTACTTTGTTATAAGAGTATTGAAGAGCAGATTTATTGCTTAAATCATGTTCTAAAGATACGCCAAAGCCATCATTGTTAGTGCCACCGCTATTAGATACGCGTTGATTGAACGCATAATCAGCTTGAATTTTTGTGGAATTATCACTGATTTTAGTTACAGGCACGGATGCAGCGAATGCACTGCCAGTAATCACTGTTGCAGCTAAAGATAATAATACTAATTTTTTCATTTGTACCTCCTATTCACACATAAATATGTGTCTTAATAAGTTACTTTTATTCTAATATTGTATAAGTATATATATTAAATATTAGCGTTTCATGAATACAGGGATATCAGGAATGCTGCTTGTAGGAGCAGATGTGTTTGTTGCTGGACGTGCAGCAGTTGTTGTTTTACCGAATTCTGGAACATTCTTAGTACTGGAGTTAAAACCAGTTGCAACAACTGTAACTTGAACACTATCGCCCAAGCTTTCATCAATAACAGAACCGAAGATGATATTTGCATCAGGATCTGCTGCATCAGAAATAATTTCAGCTGCTTCGTTAATTTCGAACAAGCTCAAGTTTGCACTACCGGAAATATTAAGCAAGATGCCTTTAGCACCATCGATGGAAGTTTCCAACAATGGGCTGTTGATAGCCATCTTAGCAGCGTCTGCAGCGCGGTTTTCACCAGTAGCTACACCAATACCCATCAAAGCTTCGCCTTGTTCAGTCATGATAGTCTTAACGTCTGCAAAGTCAAGGTTGATTAAACCAGGAATTTGGATCAAATCGGAAATGCCTTTGATACCTTGGCGAAGAACATCATCAGCTTTACCAAATGCATCAGACAAGGAGCATTTTTTATCTACAACTTGTAACAATTTGTCATTAGGAATAACGATAATTGTATCAACTTTTTGAGTCAAGAATTCAATGCCTTTTTCTGCTGCAGCACGACGACGTTTACCTTCAAATGCAAAAGGTTTTGTTACAACGCCTACAGTCAATGCGCCTACTTCTTTAGCGCATTCAGCAACTACAGGAGCAGCACCAGTACCAGTACCACCACCCATACCAGCAGTTACGAATACCATATCAGCACCTTCAAGAGCTTTGATGATATCTTCGCGACTTTCTTGAGCAGCTGCTTCACCGATTTGTGGATTAGCACCAGCACCAAGACCTTTAGTAACTTTTTCACCGATTTGAATAGTTACATCAGCCTTGGACAATTCAAGTACTTGGCTTTCAGTGTTAACGGATAAGAATTGAACCCCTTTTAGTTCACTTTCAACCATGCGGTTAACAGCGTTATTACCGCCACCACCGACACCGATAACTTTAATATTTGCAAAATCAGACATCGAACTTCCTCCTCTTATCGTTATCTATTTCTGTCAATATAAATGCGAATACATCTATTTATATACTGAGTTAATTATAACAATTACATTTATTTTACACTAAAATTTAAAAACTTTCCACTACAACTATAATCGAATCTTGATAATTAGAAACGTTTAGTCATAATGTTCTTTCGAATAGCAGCTAAATTAATAAAAACCCGTAACCCAAAACCAATCAAGGCAACATAGTATAAATTAATCCCAATTAAATCGCCAATATATACTAATACAACAGCAAGTATTACATTGGAGAAGAATCCACTGATAAAATTACTTAAATCAAATAGTCTCTCTAATGCGGCACGACTGCCACCAAATACCGCATCTAATGCAGCTAGTACAGCTACAGAAGTATAATTAGCATAGCTTGCTGGAATATGTAATGGTGTAAACCATCCTACAACAACACCTACTATGAGTCCAATGATAGCAAAGATATAAATATTCATTCTTTACCTCCTAACTCATTTGATTGTAAATGCTCTTCTCTATAAGAACCGGTAAATGCCGGAATGGCAATGGATGGCTCCTCTTTTATGGTCACCTTAATGCCCCAATGTTTTAAAGAGTCTACAATACCTCCACGCATAGTGAGGGCTGAATTCAATGTTTTAGGATCCCCTATGGCCTTAACTGTAAATGGAGCGCCATACACCTTACCATTCACGGTAATCGTAGGACCTGAGCAACGGATTTCAGACGTACCAATCAAACGTTGATCATTGATTGCCAATGCTTCAGCACCACCAGCTCGTAATTCATTGACGATACGTAAAATATCTTCATCATGAATTACATATAGGTTAGGATTTTCGCCCCCTTGAATTGGTTTAGTACTATCTTCTATCAGAACGGTTACACCAGGTCCTTTGACATTAGTCAATGCAGCTTTGCGAAGTAATGTTTCATCTGCACTAGAACCGGAACCACTGGCTTTTAATTGCTCAATTTGCTTTAGTAAAGCATCCTTTTCATGTTCTGCATCTTTTAACTGAGCCACCAAGTCACCAGTTCGTTGTAGCCGTATATTCTCTTGAATATTATCTTGTGTCATCTTGTACTGAGTAATGACCATGAATCCCAATACAAAGCTGACAAGACCAATAGCCCATCGTTCGTGTTTCACAACATCATCCACCCTTTTTGTGCTTATAACTAATCTTGTTTTGATTTTGATACATTAGCACTTTGTTTTGATGTATCTTTTTTCTCAGATTGGCTAGTGTCTGACTTAGATTTATTAGATTTTGGTTGCACCGTTACCTTATCGGTTTTAATGAAAGGAGATGACGGATTAACATCTATATATTGAACATTACCTTGACTCTTAGGTAAATCTTTTAGCATAGACGCTGTTAAATCGGCTTTGCTTTTCAAATCTTCGCCATCGCCTAGTCGAATCTGTATACCTGATACGGTATACGCCATCATATTATTAGGATCACCAATATTAATTTCTGCAATTTGCTTAAATGTATCATCATCTAAGGCACGCAGATAATCAAGAGCCTGTACAATCGGCTTATCGGTAACCATATCACCTAGCAGTATATTACCACCCTTAACACCAGAAATCATAGGCACCGTTGTGTCTTCAATGACACTATCAGATGCAATCACTTGCCCATTCTTATCCAAGGTTAAATACCCAAATTGAGCTGGTATCACAGCAATAGCCTTACGCTCGACTACACGAACCACCATTGTTAACGGCAATTCGTAACCAATTTGAGCGTCTTCAATACGAAGATCCTTTGATAATCGGTGTCGCAAGTTTTCTCTATTGATACGAAGTACATTGACTGGTTCCCCAATATCACCAGCAACCTCTACATCCTGTACAGTAACCTTATCAGATCCAATAACTTTAATAGAACCAAGCGGAATAGGTAGATTAAATAAGCCTAACAACACTATGGCTACAACACCACCTATTTTTAGAAATTTCTTTCTAACCTCCGCTTTCTCTTGTTTACGTTTACGAGCTAATTCACGCTCACTGTTATGTATTGAATCTCCATCATCCTTGTGGATTGGCTCAGTCTCAGGATGAAGAAAGTCGGGTCTATGATGCTCCGTATCTATCTGATTTGAGTTGGGTGGATGTTGCTTAAAATCATCCATAACTACTCTCCTTACATACTACAGCATTTAAAACTTCCCATAACCTGCTGTTAATAAGATTTTTTCACATAATTCAGGAAAATCTATGCCCACCTCTTTAGCAGCCTTTGGCACCAAAGAAGTAGCCGTCATACCTGGAATAGTATTGTATTCCAATACATACATATTATCTTTATCATCAGTCATGACATCAACGCGAATTGCCCCACTCGCTTGTACTTCACGATATACAAGTTCACCAATAGCTTGCATCTCTTTTGTCATATCTGCACTGATTGGAGCCGGTACTAAATAATCAGTAGCACCTGCTGTATATTTACTAGCGTAATCATATTCACCAGAATGAGGTCTAATTTCGATAATAGCCAATGCCTTACCATCTAATACAGAAACGGTAAATTCACGACCATTTAAATATTGTTCCACCACAAGAATTGGGTCATAGGTAAGCGCCTCTGTAACAGCCTTAGTCAATTGATCTTCTTCTTTTACAATGGTAACGCCAATACTTGAACCTTGTGTTGCTGGTTTCAATACAACCGGCAAGGAGAATTTAGATTCAATATCTTTAATGATATCTTCTTTCGACTGTAGATTGCCATTGTAGGAAATAGATTCCGCCGTAGGAATGTGAGCGCCTTTGAACACATCTTTACTTACTTTTTTATTCATTCCTACAGAATGAGCCATGATACCGGATCCAGTATATGGGATTTCAGCCATTTCTAAAACGCCTTGCAGTGCACCATCTTCACCATAACGTCCGTGAATCGCATTAAATACAACATCGCCCTTAAGGTTTTCAATGTCTTGTAATACAGTACGAGGATTTAGTTCTAATGTGGAAACGTGATACCCCTTGCTAATCAAAGCCTCTGCGATGGCTGCGCCAGTTCTACGAGATACTTCAGCCTCAGCAGATGGACCACCCATTAATACGATGATATGTTTATCTTTCATTGTAAACCTTCTTCCAATAACGCTAATAACTTTGGACCATATTGATTAATCGAACCTGCCCCCATAGTAATAACCAAATCATTTGGTCGTACCACCTTCGCAAGGACTGCTGGCAAATCATTTACATCTTCCACATAATTGACATGTTGATGCGTTACTTCACTAATAATATTCGGAATTGTATGACCATCAATGCCGCTAATTGGATCTTCTCCAGAGCTGTATATATCTGTCATATAAATTTCGTCTGCACTGGTGAAAGCCGTAGCAAACTCGTCTTTCAATAAGGATGTACGAGAATAGCGATGAGGTTGGAACACACAGATAACACGATGCTTTTCTAATTCCTTAGCGGCTTTTAAAGTTGCTTTGATTTCTGTTGGATGATGAGCATAATCATCGACTACCCATACACCAGCTACATGCCCCTTTGTTTCAAAACGACGTTTAGCACCGATAAATTTACCTAATGCTTTCACAATGGATGGCACCGGAACGTGACAACATTCGTGGGCCACAATAAAAGATGCTAAAGAATTTAGCACATTATGATTACCTGGTACACGTAAGGACACTCTGCTCAATGTTTCACCTTTACGAACTACATCGTAAACTAAAGAACTATCTTCATAGTGGATATTTTTTGCTACATAATCATTAGACTCTTCTAAACCATATGTGATAAATTGACGTTCCACTTTGCTCATAACATAACGAATGTTATCATTGTCGCCGCAAACAACTGCTTTACCATCAACAGGTAATGTTTCAACGAATTGACAAAATGCATTCAATAGATTTTCCATCGTCTTATAATGATCCATATGGTCATCTTCGATATTCGTAATAACAATCGTCTTAGGTCTTAATTTTAAGAAAGAACCATCACTTTCATCGGCTTCAACAACAGAGTATTCACCCTTACCTAAACAACTACTCCCCTTGAGGTAATCAACTTCGCCACCGATAATAACAGTTGGTTCCATTTGTCCTTCTACGAGAATTTGACCAATCATTGATGTAGTTGATGTTTTACCATGAGCACCGGCTACGGCAATGCCATTTGTAACATCCAATACGGCTTTTACAATGTCAGAGCGATGTAAAATAGTGATACCTTGTTCCTTTGCTGCTACGATTTCCGGATTATCTTCACGAATAGCTGTGGAACGAACCACAGCATCTACACCTTGTACATAATCAGCATTATGACCGATATGAACGGTAGCCCCCATTTTTCTAAAACGTTCAATTACATCAGATTCTTTAACATCAGAACCAGATACTTCATATCCTTTTTGAATTAAAATATTCGCAATAGCGCGCATACCAGATCCACCTATACCGATGAGATGAATCTTATGGATACCTTCTAACATAATTACTCTCCTTAACTATTTCGCAATAGATAACGCTAATTCAGCAATATCATGAGCTGCATTCGGTTTACCTAAACGCAACGCACTGGCCCCCATTTGAGCCAATAATTCACGATTTGCCATAAACATTTCGATTTCACCAATTAAATCATGGCTCGTCAAAACCTTATCTACAATCATATGCGCAGCCCCTTCTTGTACGAAAATGCGCGCATTATACGTTTGATGATCTTCTGCAGCATAAGGATATGGCACCAATATAGATGGAATACCACGTACTGCCAATTCAGCCAGTCCGATAGCACCAGATCTAAATACAGCCAAATCCGTAGCGGCTAGCGCCTTTGGCATATCATGTAAATATGGCAAAATCAACGATGATTCTCCCAAACCAGTACCATCGTCAATACCTAGTTGCTCTAATACAGTGTTATATTCCCCATTCCCTGTAATGTGTACCAACTTAATGCCCGGTTTACCTTGAAAATGTTTATGTACATCTATCATGGCCGTATTAATCGTACGTGCCCCACGAGAACCACCAGCAATAAGGACTGTAAAAATATCATCAGACAGCCCAAAAAATTGGCGGCCTTCTGCACGAGAATCTACAAGTACATCAGGGCGTACTGGATTACCCGTATATACGACACGTTTCGCCTTACCAAACGATTTGGCTGCTTCATTATAACCAACTGCGACTATATCAACAAAACGGCTCAAGATTTTATTCGTAATACCAGCAATAACATTTTGCTCTTGAATTAATGTAGGAATATTGCGTAATGCTGCAGCCATTAAAATAGGACCACATACATAACCACCTGTGCCAATAACAACATCTGGTTTAAAGTCCGAAATAATTAAATTGGCCTTTATAAGAGAAAATGCCGTTTTCCCCATTGTTACCAACGTACCTAATGAAAGTTTCCGTTGCAGACCTTGTACAGGTAATGTAACAAAATCAATGTTCTCTTTCGGTACCAAATCAGCTTCTAAACCATGTTCTGTTCCTACATAGAGGACCTTAGCATCAGGTTGCTGTTTCATGATTTCCTTATATATCGTAATAGCCGGGTAAATATGACCACCCGTACCACCGCCAGAAATGATGATTCGTTTCACGCCCTTAGCCCCTTTCCTCTAATTCTCTAACACAGTTTTTAAAATCTTCGCCCCGATCTTCAAAGCAACTATACCAATCAAAGCTGGAACATGCTGGTGAAAGCAATACAATATCTCCAGCTTTTGCTAATTGATAACCCAATGCAACAGCCTCTTTCATAGACTGTGCACGATGAATATGTTGAACACCCATTTTTACAGCAACGGATTCAAATCGATCTGCTGCTTCCCCCATAAAAATGACCTCTTTAGTATGTGCTTTCACAATATTCATAAAGTCTTCTAAAGGCGTCATCTTATCATGACCACCCGCCAATAAAATGACTGGTTTATCAAAGGCATCTAAAGCTTTTACTACAGAGTCTGTATTAGTAGCCTTAGAATCATTATAAAATGTAACATCATGGAATGTTGTAACCCGTTCCAATCTGTGTTCTACACCATGAAACTGTTCAATGGTACGTTTAATATGCTCTACCTCTACACCTAAAGCATATGTTAAGGCAATTACAGCCAATATGTTTTCAATATTGTGAGAGCCCTTAATGTGGATATGTTCTGTATCAATAACCGGAGTAGCTTTACCATCTAATACGGCATAGCATGTATTCCCTTCAAAATACGCACCGCTATCAACCTTATGATGTTGGCTAATGCTGAGAACCTTACTATGTGCATCTTTTTTCATAGCCCGAACAATAGGATCATCATCATTGAGGACAACAAAATTCTCAGGATTTTGATTCATAAAAATACGAGCCTTCGCAGCTGCATAGTTTTCCATCGTCTTATGACGTGCTAAATGATCAGGCGTTACATTTAATACAATAGCGCCTAATGGGCAAAAGGATTTAATCGTTTCTAATTGATAACTAGAGAGTTCAGCTACTAGATAACCACCTTCTGGCATATGATACGCGGCTTCACTTAGGGAGTCACCAATATTTCCGCCCACTTTAACAGGAAGTCCAGTAGATTCCATAACTTGCGTTAATAGGGTGGTTGTAGTGGTTTTACCATTTGTGCCAGTAACACCTAAAATAGGAGATTTGCAAACATCATAAGCAAGCTCTACTTCACTTACTACATCAATCTTACGATGCAAAGCCTCTTGTACGATTGGAATGGATAAGGCAATGCCCGGAGAAATGATGATACGATCTACACCATCAAGTAAGTTATTATCTTGTCGCCCCGTAATGATAGTTACACCAGCTTCTTCCAGTCGTTTACGCGTAGATGGTTCAAACTCTACTGGTTTATAATCATTTAAAACTACATTTGCATGTAACTGTGCCAATACCCATGCGGCACCAATTCCACTGGAACCAGCACCAAGAACAAGAATATTTTTCTCTCCATAATCCATTTATATCACCTAAATCACTAAGCACGAAAAATTTTTATCTCATCTTATAAGAATACCATTAAATGCCGTTCAAGTTAAGCATTTTCACGTACTTAACTATCAATTTGCAAAGATACGTTTCTTATATCAAATTGTTACAGTTGCAAGTATAACCCCTAAAATGGCTAGAACAGCACCACCGAACCAGAAGCGATTAACTACAGTTTGTTCAGACCAACCGGATAACTCAAAATGATGATGAATTGGACTCATCTTAAATACGCGCACGCCTCGTGTTTTAAAGGAAATGACTTGAATGATAACTGACAAGGCTTCCATTACGAAAATACCGCCAATCACTACGAGTAATAATTCTGTTTTAGTTAAAATAGCCATGCCTGCAAAGGCGCCGCCAAGAGCCAAGGAGCCTGTATCGCCCATAAATACCTTAGCTGGATTAATATTAAATACCAAAAAGCCTAAACATACGGCGGTTACAATGGACCCAAAAAAGGCTACGCTTTCAGCAGCCACAGAACTTTCAGTGGAGTATATCATCAAACCAATTACAGAAAACGCAATCGCTGCTACAGCGGATGTACCGGATGCTAAACCATCGAGACCATCTGTAAGATTAACCGCATTAGTAGCGCCTACAATGATCAAGAAAGCTAAAATATAATAGGCAAAGCCTAATTGGATATGTGCATCTACAACAGGAATCCATAATGTTGTAGGAATGACCATAATCTCAGTAATAAAGTAACAGAATATAGCCGCTAAAATAAATTGACCTAATAATTTTTGTTTTGCAGTTAAGCCAAGATTACGTTTTTTAACAGCTTTTACAAAGTCATCAAAGAACCCGAGTAAACAATGACCAAGTGTAAGGAATAACAACATACCTGTAGCCACATTCCATGGTGCAAAAATAGCCACACCGATTGTAAGAGCTACCATCATAAATGCACCACCCATAGTCGGTGTGCCAGCCTTAGCTTGATGGCTTTCAGGACCTTCCTCACGTATACTTTGTTGAGCATGCAATGATTTAAGCATAGGAATACCAATTTTGCCAAATACTAATGTAATTATAAATGTCACTACAAATGCTAATAGAATGTGGTAAATCATATTACTCCCCTATTCTCTAATAACGGCCAATACGGCTAGAAGAATCTAGCCGTTATAACCTCTATTCACGTTCTTTTAATTCCTCTACAACACGTTCCATTCGAAGACCTCTGGAACCTTTTACCAAAATAACATCGCCTTTTTCACGAATATCATTGTAGGCATTTGCCATTTCGAGATGACTATTACAACGATGCACCTCTAAACCTGCTAATTTCGCTTCTTTAGCAATGAAATTTGCTGCCTCACCAAAGGTAAATACAACGCTATATCCTTCTTCGGCCAATAATCTGCCAACTTGGCGATGGCCTTCCTCCGTAAAATCACCTAGTTCAAGCATATCGCCGAGCATAGCAATTTTACGCTTACCTTCTAATTGACCCAATGCTTTGATGGACTCACTCATAGAAGAAGGATTGGCATTATACGCATCATTGAGAATAACAATGTCTTCGAATGCCACAATTTCTTGACGCATAGGTGTGCCTGTAAAATCACTAAGACCTTTTTTAATCTTACTAGATTTAACGCCTAACACACGACCTGCAGCAATAGCAGCTAACGCATCATACACATTATGCTCACCAATCATAGGCAAAAATACGTCAAATACTTCGTCATAACATTTGCAGGTAAACTTAATGCCATCCTTTTTATAGCGTAAATGACTGCCAATTACCGTAGCATTGCTATGAATACCGTAAGTAACAGTTTTTCCTTCTGCAATGGAACTCATGGCCTTTACGAAATGATCATCTTCATTTAGAATGGCCACACTATCGGGGCCTAAACATCTAATCAATTCACCCTTTGCCTCAGCAATGGCTTCTTGAGAGCCCAACAATTCAATATGACTAGTTCCTACATTTGTAATGATGCCAATTGTCGGTTCTGCAATAAGGGCTAATTCTTCAATTTGACCTAATCCACGCATCCCCATTTCTACAACACAGGCTTCGTGTTCTGGTGAAAGTTGCAACAATGTTTTTGGTAAACCAATTTCATTATTAAAATTCTTTTCTGTTTTTAATACATTAAACTCAGTACTAAGAACAGCAGCTACCATTTCTTTTGTCGTCGTCTTACCTGATGAGCCAGTAATGGCTACTACAGGAATTCGAAAGCGTCGTCTGTGAAAGTTCGCTAAGTCTTGGTATGCCTTTAGCGTGTTTTCCACTTCAACACAAATAATACCGTCTACACTGCGTCCCTTTTCAACGATTGCTGCTGTTGCCCCTTTTTCAATGGCCGTATTAATAAAATCATGACCATCAAATGTATCGCCTCGCAAGGCTACAAATACATATCCCGCCTCAATCGTACGCGTATCTGTAGATACATCTTTAAATTGTAAACTTACATCGCCCTTACATGTGCCACTAGTAGCATCAATTATTTCTTGTAATGTAAATTCTGCCATATTAGATCTCCTTAAGAGCTTTTCGAGCCTCTTCTCGGTCATCAAAATGAATTGTTTCATTTTTTAATATTTGATAATTTTCATGACCCTTACCAGCGATAATAACGATATCACCTGCTTTTGCATCATGAATTGCATGATTAATCGCCTCTCTACGATCGACAATTACCTCATAAGAAGTACCGTCGCGAAGTGCTTCTTTTACACCCACTTCAACATCCTTAACAATTTGTACAGGATCTTCGGTACGCGGATTATCGGATGTTACATAAATCTTATCACCGTACTCTGCTGCAATACGGCCCATAATTGGACGTTTTGTAGCATCGCGGTCGCCACCGCAGCCAAATACGATGATGATACGATTTTCTTTAATTGCCTTTGCCGTTTCTAAAATATTTTGCAACCCATCCGGTGTATGAGCATAATCGACAACAACGGCAAAATCTTGCCCTTCTTCGATTAATTCAAAACGTCCAGGAACGGAGCTAAAGGTTTTTAACGCCGTATCAATCGCTTCCATGGAGATGCCTTCTTGTAAACAAGCTCCAATAGCAGCCAATGTATTATACACATTAAATAGTCCTGTTGTATTCATCGATACAGGGTAGCTTTCACCCTTATAATTCACAGTATACTGGCTATTCTTAGTAGACATATGAACATCTGATGCATTCAATGTGCCCTTGCCTAATGTACTATACGTAATCGTTGGGGCCGTAATTTTTTCCATAACGCGATGACCATAGGAATCATCGATATTAATAACAGCACCTTTATTATCTTTTTCTTGATTAGCTGCACTAACTTGTTCAAACAATTTACATTTAGCAGCCAAGTAATTTTCAAATGTTTTGTGGAAATCCAAATGATCTTGCGTCAAATTCGTAAATACGGCCGTATCAAATTCAACACCGCTAACACGGCCAAGTGCCAATGCATGAGAAGATACTTCCATTACACAGTATTCCACATTTTCTTGAACCATTTGATGCAAAATATGCTGTAAATCAACAACATCTGGTGTCGTATTATGAATTGGATAACTCGTATCACCAATCATAATATGGACAGTACCAATGACCCCTACCTTGTGACCTTGAGCCTTAAGAATATGACGAATCATATGAGTCGTAGTCGTCTTACCATTTGTGCCTGTAACACCGATCATACGCATGCGATTAGCTGGGTAATCAAAGAAGTATGGAACACATGCCATCATAGCTTGACGTGTATCAGAAACGGTGATAACACACACATCATCAGGCACAGTAACCGGTTTTGATACGATAACGGCAACAGCACCAGCAGCAACCGCTTTATCGATGTAATTATGACCATCAACTGTAGCCCCATCAAGAGCGATGAACAAGCTATTTGATTTTACTGCTCTGGAATCAGCTATTATATCTTGAATAGATACATTTTGATTACCTTGTACTTGTTGTACATCTAACGTACTTATAATATCTTTTAAGGTTTTCATACTACATTCTCCTCTATATACGCAAATTAAAGCAGCCCATAAGAGCTGCTTTTGCCTGCTAATCTATAATTTGCTGTTTCGTTTGTACATTGCGTTCTGAAGTCGTACTTTTAGTGCTATACACAAAGGAATCAGGCAAAACCATCCCCAATTGTTCTTCCGCAATTTTTTGAATGCGTACTGGAGATTTTAAGGATGCCACCTCTACATCAAGGGTATCATTATCCTTTGCTAATTGTACTACAGTTTGTTGTGTTTTAACTACTTCATAACCTAATTTTGTAGTATATGCGTTCATAGCCATCATAATCATCAAAAAACCAACAAGAATTGCTATACCTTGAATGATTTGTCTCATCAATGGACTAATATCAAAAACAACACTAGCTCTCGCTTTTCTCGCTTGTACACCTAGCAACACATCACGTTTAACGTGGCCCACAACAGCCTTTCTCGCTAACATTAAAATAACCCCTTCCAATACTACAATTTAATCCCTACTCTAAGTTTTGCACTTCTAGAACGAGGATTCATTTCTACTTCCCCTACACTAGGCTCAATGGCCTTATTTTTAGCCTTAAGAACAGCCTTATGATGACATACACATACTGGTAATTCTGGCGGACAAATACAAGCTGTACTTAGCTCTTTAAATGTTTGTTTTGTGATGCGATCCTCTAAGGAATGGAATGTAATAACACCAATTCTCCCCTTTGGCTTCAACATACTCACAGCATCTACAAAACTATCATGCAAAATAGCAAGTTCTCGATTCACTTCAATGCGTATCGCTTGAAATGTACGTTTTGCAGGATGTGGACCATCCTGTCTTGCTTTTGCTGGTATAGCTTTTTTTATAATTGACACCAATTCGCCAGTAGTGGTAATTCTCTTTTCATTACGGGCCGCCACGATAAATTCAACAATACGTTTAGCCCAGCGTTCTTCACCGTAATCACGGATAATCTGTAATAATTTATCAGATTCATATTCATTCACGACGATTTCCGCAGTAATAGGTGCCTCTTTATCCATACGCATATCAAGAGGTCCATCATTCATATACGAAAAACCGCGTTCCGGTGTATCCAACTGATAACTAGAAACACCTAAATCGAATATAAATCCATCAACTTCATAAATACCTTGCTCTTCTAAAGCATGTTTTAAATCTGAAAAATTTGTAGGTATCGTCATAACCTGACAAGTTAAATCAGACAAGCGTTGTCTCGCTACCGCTAAGGCATCTTCATCTTGATCTAAACCGATAATCATGCCTTGTGAACTCAATCGTTCACCTACGGCATGAGCGTGACCAGCGCCACCTAAGGTACAGTCAACATAGATACCATCAGGATTGGTAACAACAGAATCCACCGTTTCATTCAACAGCACACTGACATGATTAAATTCCACGATAGCCTCCTACAACACAATGCCTTCTAATCCTTCAGCCAAGGACTCTACGCTGTCAGCCACTTCCGCATCATATGCATCAAAGCGTTCGCGGCTCCAAATTTCAACCTTATCACCAGTACCAATAATAACCGCATCCTTTTGTAGCTCAGCATGCTCACGAAGGGCGCTTGGCACCAAAATTCGGCCTTGTTTATCAAATTCAAGTTCTGCAGCACTACCAAAGTAAAACCGTTTGATAGCACGCGCATTTGCTTTATTAGATGGTAATGATTGTAATGTTTTTGAAAGTTGCTCCCAACTTTCGGCAGTATATATAGCGATGCAGTTATCGAGGCCTTTTGAAAGTACACAGTGATCACCTAGTTGTTCACGTATTTTGGCAGGTATAATCAACCGTCCTTTTGCATCTATAGTGTGATTATATTCACCCATGAACATCTAACATCACCGCCTTACAATCCTCATTCACCACTATATGGTAAATTTTACCACAATCCCCCACTCGTTACAATAAATAAAACATAAAAATTGGTGAAATTATGAATTTTCCTTCATCTTCAAATCAAAAGAAAACCGCGTAGCACGAGTGTACTACGCGGTTATACATACCTTAGATAGACAGGTATTCAGTGCCTACCTTTTGGGAGGTATCTTATTTAGTTGTCTTTTTAGCTACTTGAGGATTAGCAGCTAATACTTTTTCAAGCACTTCTTTAATTTCTTTATTTTGTGCTTCTAAGCTAGCAACCTTATCTTCTAGAACTTTTACAGTTGCAGGAGATGCTGGTTTGGAAGGTGCTGTAGGAGCGGAGCCAATACCGATAGTTACACCAGCATTTGCCATTACACCATTATCACCATCATAAGCAGCACCAGCGTGGAATAACAAATCAGGATTTGCATAATGAGCAACACCTAATGCAGTTGCTGTTTTACCTTTGTATGTACCAACAGCTGCCATGATTTGAGCTTTTTGGCCTTCATGGTATTCAATAGGTTTCAATGCTGCCAATGCGGCTGCAGATGCACCTACTGTCTTAACTTCACGTTCTACACTGCTAATGCGACGAGAGTTATCTTGAATTTGTGCTGTATGTTGTTCAATAGTTTCATGATCTTGAATTGTTAATGCACTTGCACGCAAGCTGTAATTTGCAGCTTCAGCTAATGTACTAATATCTGCAGTATTCTTATTAACTTGCAAGCCCATTACATTGATACGTTCATTGTTTTCCAATGCAATCGCACCAACAGCTTTAGTTAATTTAGTATTGTCGTTAACTTGATTTGTTACAGTAGCAATACTTTGTGTATTTGTATTAACTTGGTTAGATACTTCTGTTACACGGTTATTAACAGTGTTAATAGTATTAGCATTTGCTTTCACAGATTCAGTAATACCAACGATAGCATTTGCATTAGTTATTACACGGCTATCAATGTTTTTAATATTTTCTGTATTCACGCTAATATTCTTAGCATTTACATTAATATTATTGATATTCGTATTAACTTGATTGGATACTTTAGCAATGTTAGTAGTATTTGCTGTTACTTGGTTATTTACTTTTGTAATATTGTTTGTATTTTCAATAACGGATGCATTGATAGTGGCAATATTAGTAGTATTTTTATTAACTTGAGCAGATACATTATTAATTGCTGTAGTATGTTCATCAACCTTGTTGATTACTTTTTGAACTGTTACATTAGTATTTTGAATTGCTTGTGCATTTTGCTTGATGGCAGCTTTGTTAATATTGATATTTTCAGTATTGTGTTTGATTCTATCAGTATTAACTTCTACTTGGCTTTGAACATTTTTAATGCGTTCTTCGTTAGCGTTAGCTTTGATTGTATTCGCATTAACTTGTTCTTTTACCTTAGATACATCAGCACTTACATTTTGCAAGTCTTTAATTGCTTGTGTATTTTTGCCAACTTGATCTTTCAAGCCAGATACATCTGTTTGGATGCCGTTGATAATCTTAATATTGTTTTCAACCTTAGCATTCACACTTGTTACATCAGATTTAATGCTGGTTACATCAGATTTGATGCTAGTTACATCATTCTTAATATTTGTAACTTGATTATTAATAGTCTTCACATCATTCTTGATGTTTTCAACATTGTTGTTCACAATATTAATCTTCGCATCAACCTTCGCATTGATGTTAGTAATATCATTCTTCACGATAGTTACATCAGCTTTGATATTGTTAACATTCTTTTCAACGTTTACTACATTAGCTTTAATATTGTTAATGTTAGAAGTGTTGTTTTGAATATTTACAGTATTAGCATTGATTACACTATTTTGAGCTTTAATGTTGTTTGTAATGTTTTCAACTTTCTTTTCAACATTAACGATTGTAGTGTTGCCTTTACCTACTTGACCTTTCAAGGATTCAATAGCTTTCGCATTAGAATCAACTTTACCATTCAAGTTACCAATAGCTGCTGCATTTGCATCGATACGAGTGGAGTTAGCATTTACCTTAGCAGAAACATCTGCAATGTTTGCAGTGTTACCTGCTACTTGTTTAGATACACTAGCAATAGCTGTTGTATTATTAGTTACATCAGTGCGAATTGCTTTAATATCTGCTGCATTCACATCAACTTTACTATTAATATTAGCTACATTGTTTTGAATAGCTGTAATAGATTTGCTATTGTTTTCAATAGCTTTTGCATTAGCATCAACTTTTACATTTACATTGTTGATCTTACTATCAATCTTCGTATTGTTCTCAACAATCTTCGCATCGATATTTTTATCAACATTGTTAATAATAGTTGTATTGTTGTTATTAATTGCAGTTTCAATATTCTTGTTGATTACTGTGTTGTTATTAGAAATTGCGGTGTTGATATCGTTTCTAATCACTGTATTATTTGCTTCAATCTTAGTATTGATTGTATTTTCTACATTTGTGATTGTTGTACCAATTTTACCATTCAATTTCTTGATAGCATCTTCATTAGCAGAGATACGTTCAGAATGATGAATAATGTTGCCATCAATGTAATCAAGACGTTGATCATGACGGTCTACGCGTTCTTTAAGGCCAGATACATCACCTTTAACGCCATCAATCTTAACATTTACATCACCAATCTTCGTATTGATTGTGTTGTTAATTTGTTTGTTGTTTTCATTGATTTTTACATCAATATTTTTATCAACCTTGTTAAGAATTGTAGTGTTATTTTCAGTAATCTTGTTATCGATAGACTTATTAATAACTACATTATTTTCATTAATTTTGTTAGTAATAGTGTTTTCGATATTTGTGATTTGAGTACCAATATGGCCTTTTAATTCATCAATAGCTTTCGTATTGGATTTCACACCATCTTCTACAACACTGATACGTGTAGAATTATCTGTGATGTTATCTTGTAAGTAATCCAAACGTTCATCATGACGATCTACACGTTTAGTAAGACCCGCTACATCACCTTTAACACCATCAACTTTTACATTTACATTGTTAATAGCTGTTGTATTCTTTGCAATATTAATCGCATTAGCATCAACTTTTACATTTGTTGCATCAATACGTTTGCTATTATCTACGATAGCTTGTGCATTAACAGCGATGTTCTTAGTATTGTTTGCAATGTTAGTAGTATTATTTTCTACCTTAACATTTGTTTCATTGATGCGTTTACTATTATCTACAATAGCTTGTGCGTTTACAGCGATGTTCTTAGTATTGTTTGTGATGTTAGTAGTATTATTTTCTACCTTACCATTGATATTAGTAATTTGAGTTTTAATATCGTTGATAACTGTAGAGGATTGACCTACTTTGCCTTTCAATTCATCAATAGCTTTAGCGTTGATATTGATATTCTTAGTGTTGTTTTCAATAGCTACCTTGTTATCGCCGATAAACTTACGGTTTTCAAGAGCAATTGTGCCAGCTACATTAATATCTTTTGTATTTTGATCTACCCGTTTAGTTAAGCCATCTAGATCGCCTTTAATACCATCAACTTTTACATTGATATTATTAATATCACCTTTAATACCGTCCACTTTAACATTTACATTGTTAATAGCTGTTGTATTAGCATCTACTTTAACGTTTGTTTCGTTGATACGTTTGCTATTATCTACGATAGCTTGTGCATTAACAGCGATATTCTTAGTATTGTTCGCAATATTAGTAGTGTTATTTTCTACCTTAACATTTGTTTCGTTGATGCGTTTGCTATTATCCATGATAGCTTGTGCATTAACAGCGATGTTCTTAGTATTATTTGTGATATTAGTAGTGTTATTTTCTACCTTACCGTTGATATTAGTGATTTGATTTTTAATATCGTTGATAACAGTAGAGGATTGACCTACTTGGCCTTTCAATTCATCGATAGCTTTAGCATTGATATTGATATTCTTAGTATTGTTTGCAATGTTAGTAGTATTAACCTTTACATTATCTTCAACAGCACTAATGCGTGTAGAGTTATCTACAACATTACCTTCTAAGTAATCTAAACGTTGATCGTGACGATCCACGCGACCTTTGAGTCCATCCAAGTCGCCTTTAAGACCATTTAAATCACCTTTAACGCCATCAATCTTAACGTTCACTTCACCAATCTTAGTATTGATTGTATTGTTGATTTGTTTGTTATTTTCGTTGATTTTTACATCAATGTTTTTATCAACTTTATGAAGGATTGTTGTGTTGTTTTCATTGATTTTAACATCGATATTTTTATCAACTTTATTAAGAATTGTAGTATTGTTGTTAGTAATAGCAGTTTCAATATTTTTATTGATTACTGTATTGTTATTATTGATAGCTGTTTCGATGTTGTTATTGATAACAGTGTTATTATTAGTGATAGCAGTATTGATATCATTTCTAATCACTGTGTTATTGGCTTCAATCTTAGCATTGATTGTGTTTTCAACATTAGTGATTGTAGTGCCAATTTGGCCTTTTAATTTCTTGATATCATCTTCATTAGCACTAATACGTGTGGAGTTATCATCAATATTGCCTTGCAAGTAGTCTAAACGTTCGTCATGACGATCTACGCGTTTAGTAAGACCAGCTACATCACCTTTAACACCATCTACACGAACATTAACATTATTGATTGCTGTTGTATTAGCATCAATCTTCTTGTTAACATCAACGATATTAGCATCGATTTTCTTGCTCAAATCGATAACATTGTTATCAATCTTCGTATTGATTTCATTAACCTTGTTATCAATGTTTGTGTTGATTTCAGTTACTTTATTATCAATCTTAGCATTGATTTCATTAACTTTATTATCTACCTTTGTATTGATAGTTACATCGTTCTTATCAATCTTAGCATTAATTTCGTTAACCTTGTTATCAATCTTAGTATTGATTTCGTTTACTTTATTATCAACTTTTTTGTTGATAGTAATATTATTATTATCAATTTTTGTATTGATAACATTTACGTTGTTATCGATTTTCTTGTTAATAATATTTACATTATTATCAATGTTTGCATTGATTTCAGTTACTTTGTTATCAATTTTTTGATTAATAGCAATTACTTTATTGTCAATCTTAGTATTGATTTCTGTAACCTTATTATCAATTTTAGTATTGATTTCATTAACTTTATTATCTACTTTTGTATTGACAGCGATGTCGTTTTGATCAATCTTTTTATTGATGTTTGTAATATCATTTTTAATATTGTTAATATCTACTTGAACGTTGCCAATATTTTGACCAACTTTACCCTTCAAATCAGCAATATCCTTTGTATTGATATTGACTTGATTTGTAGTATTGCTCAAATCAGTCTTAATGTTCTTAACATCATTTTCTACAGCTTGTAAACGACCTTCATGGTTGCCCATAGCTTCAATAATTGTATTGATACGATTATTATTGAATTCTATTTTAGTTGTGTTTCCATCAACCTTGGTATTCACATTGTTAATAGTAGTGTTGACATTATTAATCTTAGCATCAACATCAGCATTCACTTTATTGATAATAGTTGTGTTGTTAGCATTAATTTCATTTTTGATTGTCTTATTGATTTCGACATTATTTTGTTTAATGCTATTATCAATGTTAGCGTTAATAATGGTGTTATTAGCGTTGATTTTATTATCAATATTAGTGTTTACTGTATTGATAATATTTGTTTTACTATTATCAATTTTAATGTCTAAATCTTTATTGATTTGATTAATAATCTTAGTGTTGTTTTCATTAATCTTATTATCAATTGTTGTGTTGATGTTGTTGATAGTAGTACCAACTTTACCTTTCAACTCTTCGATAGCTTTTTTATTATCATTGATGTCTTTTTTGTTATCACCGATAAGTTTACGGTTTTCTATCGCAATAGTATTGTTGAAAGTGATATTTTTAGTGTTTTCGTTAACTTGTTTAGACAAGTCAACAATAGACTTACTGTTATTGTTAACGTTAACAGTCAAGTTGTTGATAGCTTTACTATTAGCATCAACCTTAACATCTACCTTGTTAATATTCGCTTGTAATTCGTTTTTAACATTAGCAATATTTTGATTGATTTTTACATTATTTTCGTCAATCTTATTAACAATTGTTTTGTTAATTTCAACATTATTCGCTTCAATGCTATTTTTGATATTATTGTTAATAACAGTGTTATTAGCATTAATTTCATTCTTAATAGTCTTGTTGATTTCTACATTGTTAGCATTGATTTCGTTTTTAATGTTGTTATTAATAACAGTATTGTTGTTTTGAATACTTTCATTAATAGTTTTGTTTACTATATTGATGATAGATGTATTATTCTTTTCAATCTTAGCATCAATATTTTGGTCTACTTTATTAATGATTGTTGTATTGTTATTTTCAATCTTAGCATCAATATTTTGATTTACTTTATTAATAATCGTTGTATTGTTATTTTCAATCTTATTATTAATCGTTTGATCAATATTTTGATTTACTTGATTGATGATAGTAGTGTTATTATTTTGAATTTCTTTTTTGATGTTGTTATTTACTTGATTAATAATATTCTTATTATTTTCTTCAATTTTAACATCAATCTTTGCGTTTACAGTATTGTTTACTTGATTAATAACATTGTTAGTAACCTTGTTGATAACATTTTTAGTTACATTATTTGTAACTTTATTTTCAATGTTTTTCACACTGTTATTAAGTGTATCAACTTTTACATTAAGATTATTGATAGCTAATGTATTTTTAGATACATTATCAGCTAAACAATAGAATTTACTATTAAGGCAGTTAACATTACCTTTCAATACGCTTATATTGTAAGTATTTTGGTTAACTTGATTTTTAATATTAGTTAAATCAACAATAACCTTACCAGAGCCTTGTTTTTGAGATTGTTGGCCCCATTGTTGTTGGTCTTGTTGTTGCCATTGTTGACCTTGTTGTTGATTTTGTTGGCTTTGTTGCCATTGTTGTTGATCTTGTTGATCTTGTTGATCTTGTTGATGTAAATCAATTGGTTGTTGTTCAACTGCTTGACTACCTTGGCCAGGTGTTAACCATTTTTGACTACCAATAAGATCAGTTCTATACCAATCTGCAGGTGTGGATGCAGAAGCAATGCCTCCACCCAAACTGGCACTTAACAAAATTGCAGCTACAATTGTAGTTGCTGTTTTTTGATGCGACTTAGCTAACTCAGATGTTACTACATATGCATTCTTAGTCGCACTCCATACTACTTTGAATACCTTATTCATATTAAGTTCCCTCCCAACTTATGCGGCTCTCACCCCGCACAGATGAAATAAATGAAAATACTGGAATATACTTCACTAAATATTCACAATATCTAATTAAATACTAGCACAAGATATTTTAAAATTAAAGCGTTTTTTTAATAAGTTAAACTTATGCTTCATATTTTACTCATCGTTTTATATGGCAACAATCTTGAAAAAGCCTTGTTTATCAAATTTTTCCGATATAGAAATTTTCCTCTTCATTTTATATTTAATTAATATTTTTACTTGTATTTTTATTTACACAGATAAAAAAGGTCTATTAATGTATATGTATACATTAATAGACCTTATATATTTTACCGTTTATTAATCTAATTAGAATTTAGATTCGATAGCACCTTGTAAATCACCTTTTGGCATGAAACCAATTTTACGATCTACTACTTCGCCATCTTTCAAAATTACAAATGTAGGCAATACTTCTACTTGTAAATCACGAGCCAAGCTTGGTTCTTCATCAGTGTTTACTTTCACAAAGTTTGCTTTACCTGCTAATTCACCAGCGATTTCTTCGATAATCGGCATCATGCGTACACAATAACCGCACCATGGTGCCCAGAAATCAATAACTGTTACGCCACCTTGATTAAGAAGATCTTGATATTCTGCTGTTTTTAACTCTTTTAATTCGCTCATTATTTCCTCCTAAGGCAATTGAACTAATACACAATCTTGAATGTAATCCAAACCTACCTCTTTAGCCTTGGCTAAGACTGCTGGTTTATCCGCACCGGGTTGTAACCATATTGTCTTAATTCCCAATTGCTTACATTCATCAATTGCTGCAAGCCCAGCTGTTTCTGGCACTACAAAATCAACAACACCAGGAACGACTGGCAACGCAGATAGGCTCGGAAAACAAGTATCGCCATCGATACTTGTTACATTTGGATTAACCGGATAGACTTCATATCCATGCTCTTTTAAGCACTTATAAATCTTATAACCAAACTTATCGGTTTTATGAGTGGCACCTATTACAGCCCAAACTTTTTCAGCTAATGCATCTTTAATAGTCATTCTTACCACCTCTTATATACTATTATATATCAATATCGAAAATTGTCAATATATTATATCGATTTTTTTAAAACAATATGTTCACAGCCTAACTCTTCGGTTCGTGCTGTATATGTTAATAATGATGCTAGAGAAATACTCGGTGCATCACATTGAGGTATTAATCCCGCCAATACAGCTAATTCGCCCAAAATACGTTCTGCAGTCCACCCCATATCTCTCAATTCTTTTACAGTTATACTTTTCTGCCGTTTTGAAAGCCTATGTCCATCGTTATCTATGAGCAGCGGTGCATGGCCATAGCATGGTGGCTCAGCATGTAACGTACTATATAAATACATTTGTTGAGCCGTAGTTTCTAGTAAATCATGCCCCCGAATGATTTCGGTAACCCCCATTGCTATATCATCTAAAACGACTGCCAAATTATAGGCATACATCCCATCTCCACGGCGCAATACAAAATCATCAACACCATGGCGCAACACAAAATGCTGCAGACCTTGGTATATATCGTTAAAATCCATAGTAGAATCAGTCACCTTAATACGCATTGACGGATTTTTTTCTAATCTCTTCAATTTCACTGTGGCACTATCTAAACTACGACAATGTCCATCATAATGATGAACGACTTCACCTCGATGAGGTGCAGAAGCAATGGATTGCAAGCGAGTACGATTACAAAAACATGGATAGATTAGACCTGTATTCTCTAATCGTTGTAAGACCTCATCATACATTGGCAACCGTTCACTTTGCCAATATGATGTTTCTGGCCCACCCACACGAGGGCCCTCATCCCATTCAAAGCCAAGCCATTCTAAATCATCTAGCAAGGCTTCGCCAAAAGAACGCTTAGAGCGCTGCATATCGATATCTTCCATGCGTACCACATAGGTACCATGTTGGTTACGGGTCGATATATACGACAAAAGGGCGATCCACACATTCCCTAGGTGGATATACCCCGTTGGGCTAGGTGCGAATCGTCCTTTCATAAATAGTATCTCCTTATATGCACTCTAAAAATATACTATATATTAATACATTATTATATTAACACATGGTGAGGATAACCTCAGTTTACAAACTATATATTAGCCAAGGGATACAATGCTATCAAAGACACCAGCATCTTTGATTTTTTGTTCGTTACCCATAGAGCAAATATGATTATCCTTTAATACAGGTTCTACCACATCTGCAAGAGCTACGATATCTTCTGGCTTACAGGCAATGACTTGTTTTCTAAATGCTACCTTATCTTCAATATTGGCACCACTAAAGTATAGCCCCATGGCACGAGGACCACGCAATGCAGGTGTCATCGGTAAATCAAGACCACTCATAGTGCCGATAATATATTTACGCATTTCTCGATCGGTTAATGTAAATTGACGTAAGTATTCAGGTAACTCTTTATATACATTAAGTGTTTCCACAAGATTTGGATCTCGATAGCTACAGAAAATCATATTACCATCGTCGTAGAAGTTAGCAAATGCGCCATAGGCCCCACCTTGTACACGAATGCGAATCCATAAGTATTCATAACGTAAGATTGTTTCTAATACGCTCATAGCACCAACATGAGTAAATCCATGATCGATGAAATTACCACCTTGTGCCACATATTGAACCTTACCAGCTGTGACAATACCTTCATTGCTCGTTGTATGTTCTATGGATAATACATTATTTGGCAATTCCTCTGTATTCCAAGTACTGAGCAATGGTTCCATTAACTCTGTAAATGGTACTAATTCATGTTCTTCACCTACGAACATGATTTCTACATTGTTAGAACGGAAAATTTTGCGAGCTACATCAGCTAATTTTTCTGGCAATAATGGTAATGCTGCAGGATTAGTAGCTAATTCACTAATTTTTTGGTAATATCCTAAATTACCGTCATCGCGGAATTTACCAACCTTTGACACCTTAGCCATTACGCGTTGACTAACGATGGTGTTTCCTCTACGGAACGCCTCATTATCCCAAATAGCTTTGCCTTCTTGTACAAGTTCTGTTAAACGCGTTACATCGGTGTATTGAGCATCGTGAATAACTTCATTTACGATATTGCACAATTCAGGTAATTTAGCATGCAATACCTTACTACGTACCACCATAAGCGGTACGAATTCATCTCGTTTTCCTGCTTTACTAATGCCTGTAATATCAGCACTCAAACCACCAAGATTTAGATTAATTAATTTTGCCAAATCTTCATAAGAACGTTTGGATGTATCTACGCGACCGATGATATCACTTAAGATATCTGCATAGAATAATTCGTCCTCAGTGAGGCAATCTAGCTTAAAATAGTAAGCCACATAGTTGATGCCCTTTGTGAAAGTAGGAACAAAATGAAGCTTTGTATGACCAATCGTACTTTCACGACGTTCCACATCTTCCACTTCTGGACTCAAATCAGATAATTCTAAAAGTGGAATAGTAGCTAGCGCTTCTTCACTATCTGGTGTCTCTTGACGAAGTTTAAGGCGTTTTGTTTGTTCAACGATACCTTCTAGCTCATCTTGTGACATAGAAGCTTTGATAGCTGCTAATTGTTCCTTAACATCTGCATCCTTTTTATCTTGCAATCCTTGTTCAGGATACAAGGATACGAGAGACTTATGATAATTATCCAATAAGGAATGACGAATCAAATCCTCAAAGTAAGAACCTTGAAGGCCTTTGCGAATATTAACTAATGCTTCTTCATAATGTAACAACTCAATTGGATCCTTACCGTATAACCAATTGTCCATCATACGGATAACATAAGCTAAACCGATTGGACGACCACCAAAGTCGCTTTCACGAAGAGTGAACTCAATGCTATTAAGAGAAGCTTCTAATAATTCCTTATCAATACCATCCTTACATAATTGTTGTAATGTGGATTCAACAATCTCTTGTAATTGGCCTTGTTTATCCATATTAGAACCGCTAGCTTGAACAACCCAAATTGGTTGACGGATGCTATCTAGGTAATAACCAGATACATCAGAGCCAATGCCAGCTTTCACCAATGCTTGTTTTAAAGGCGCTGCAGGAGATGTCAACAAAGCATGTGTTAATACCTCAAAAGCAAGGCTTTGTTCTGGTGTTACATCGGGCAATACATAGGAGAATGCATGTAACGTACGATTATCCGTACTTTCATCAGAGCCTACACTATAAGGATATGTAATCACTTTACCTTCCTTAAACGGAGCCTGCTCAGTCACCTCAGTATCGATTTCAATAGCATCAAAATGTCTCAAATATTCATCGTTGATAAAGCGCAATTGTTCTTCGATATCCATTGTGCCATATAGGAAAATATAGCTGTTGGATGGATGATAATACACATCGTAGAATTTCTTGAATTTTTCGTAAGTCAAGTCCGTAATATTATCTGGATTACCACCGGAGTCAACACCATATGTTGTATCAGGGAACAAGGAATGCATCAATTCGCGTTCTAGTACGGAATCTGGAGAGGAGTAAACCCCTTTCATCTCGTTGAATACAACGCCCTTATACGTTAACTCATCATCAACAGAATCAAGCTCATAATGCCAACCTTCTTGCATCATAATTTCTGGATCCTTTGCTGCCCGTGGATAGAAAACAGCATCGAGGTATACATCCATTAAATTGTGGAAATCCTTGTCATTCTTGCTTGCTACAGGATACATCGTTTTATCCGGATAGGTCATAGCATTTAAGAATGTATTCAAAGAACCTTTTACAAGTTCTACAAATGGTTCTTTTAATGGAAATTTACGAGAACCACAAAGCACGGAGTGCTCCATGATATGAGCGACACCTGTGCTATCTTGAGGAGTCGTTCTAAAGGCAATATTAAATACTTTATTAGTGTCTGGTGAGTCAATATAAATAAGACGAGCACCAGATTTTTCATGTTTCATTTCATAGGCTGTACCATTGATTTCATCAATACGTTCTATGCGATCGAGGCGAAAACCAGAATATATTTTATTCAGTTCCATAGATACCCTTCTTTCTAATTTGTTTATAATGTATATATATATGTAAAATCTTAATCTATTATTGACTATCTATTATACCACATTACGAAGATTTACACGAATTTTCAAGAATTATTATCAAATTACAAAGATTATCTATAACTTATTCTTATTTATGAGATATAAATGTCGCATACAATAACAAAATAAATCAGGACACCCTTGTAGGAGCGTCCTGATTTTATTATTTATCTTGTTTGATTTGCCACTTTTGATTGCGTCGACTTGTCAAAAGCCCTTCGAGAACAACCTCAAATTGGCGAAAACTCATTGTATAGGGAGCATACATATCTGGTACTACCTTATAAGATATAGTTACCTCTGACGCATCATAATTATAAAATATACCATGTAAATTGCTCACTGTTGTATAGCCTGTCTGTGCTTGCTCTAATGTGGGGATAGGTTGTGTTTTTAAATTCGCTAATAAATCGCTAATAAAACCTTCCTTACGCCCTTGATCATCGAGCATTTCATCCATAAATGTGCGTAGACTATCCATCATGTATGTTAGCCTCGTTCGTTTAACAAAAGACCATTATGAATAACACGAACTGCATCTTTTACGCGGTTTTGTGCAACCAAGCAAGAAATACTGATTTCAGAAGTACTGATGATTTCAATATTGATGCCTTCTTTACTAAGGATATCAAACATTTGAGCAGCTACCCCAGGTTGACCCAACATACCAGCACCAATGATGGATACTTTTGCCATATTTTCATCAATATTGACAGCTTCGATATCAACAGTTTGTTGTAATTCTTTCAATACTTCACGTGCCAATACCACATCATCAAGAGCAATTGTGAAGATAAGGTCAGTTTTAGGTTCACCTACAGAACGAATAGATTGGACAATCATATCCACATCAACATTTTTTCCTGCTAATGCTTTAAATACTTTTGCTGCAATACCAGGTTTATTTTCAACGCCCACAAGAGCTACTTTTGCAGTATTTGTATCATCGGCTACGCCTGTAATTACGTGTTTATTAGATTCCACGGTATAATCCTCCCGAATAATTGTGCCTGTATTATTACTGAATGTAGAGCGAACATGAATTGGTACACCATAACGGAAACCCATTTCAACAGCACGCGGTTGCATTACGCCTGCACCTAAACGTGCCATCTCAAGCATTTCGCCATACGTAACTTCTTCTAGTTTAAAAGCTTCCTTTGCTACGCGAGGGTCAGTAGAGTATACACCTTCTACATCTGTAAAGATTTCACATACATCGGCTTTCATAGCACCTGCTAAAGCAACCGCTGTTGTATCCGAACCACCACGGCCCAATGTTACCATATCACCATATTCGGTAATACCTTGGAAACCTGCAACAACAACGATATTGCCAGCATCCAATGCTTCAAATACACGATTAGGATCCACACCTAAAATACGACCCTTATTAAAGTTATCACTACTTGTAATACCTGCTTGATCACCAGTTAAAGAAACAGCCTTTTGACCGCGTTCATTAAACGCCATAGCCATCAATGCAATCGTTACTTGTTCACCAGTAGACAACAAGCGGTCCATTTCACGACCATATGGTTTAGATGTTACTTGTTTTGCCAAAGCTACCAAGTCATCTGTTGTATCCCCCATAGCAGATACAACTATTACAATGCGATCGTCCTCTTTCTTTTCATGAAGGACACGATCAACGATATTAAATATTTTTTCAGGTGTTGCAACAGAACTGCCACCAAACTTTTTGACGATTAATGCCACTATTATCCCTCATTTATCATTGTACTAAAAAATAACATGCATATACTTTACCACAAAACAAACCGCACTGTAAAGGGATATACAGGTATTTTTCCACCATAAAAGAACAAAATTCTTTTTATAGCGGACATGCATTATATTTATAATCAATCGTTAATGTTCGTGACGTGTCATACTCTCTATACAAAAAAGACCAGCCCTAAGGCTGGCCTTTTACAGTTGAATACAATCTATTATTCAACTACGATAGCTTTTTCAGATTCCCATAAACCATGGATATTGCAATAAGATACAGCAATTAATTTACCAGATTTATTCAAGGATACTGCCAATGTACCTGCGGAAACTGCATGTACAGGACCTTCGTTTGCTGTTGCACCGTCACCATGTACGTTGAAGGATAATTCGCCAACTTCATAAGGCAATTGAGTACCTTCAGCTACGAAGTACAATTTAATCCATTCAATGTGATGTTCTACAGTGTTTGGATGAGCAATGTCTTTACCAACAGATAATTTTACGTCGAATGCTTCACCTGCTTTTACTTTATCAGCAGCTTCGATAACAGGAACGTGTTTTTCAGTAGCGAAATCGCCAGATTTAATGTAATCATGTACAGCCATAGTTAACCTCCTGGTTATAGTTATATACATACTTAATGTCTAAGAATATTAGCACCTTGTGCCTATGACTATATTATACATTTTCGATATAGTTTAGGCAAGGACTTTTTCGAAAATTTTCTATATTTAAAACTCAATTCCTCTTGCTGCTTTTATGCCTTTTTCGTAAGCGTGTTTTACTACGTTCATTTCAGTCACTGTATCAGCGATGTCGATAATTTCAGGTTTTGCATAGCGGCCTGTCAAGATGACATGTAGTCGCTCTGGTTTTTGTTTAAGCATATCTACAACGGAGTTAACATCGATGAGTTCATAGTTAATGGCATTGTTAATTTCGTCCATAACGATGAGATCCCATTTGTCGGAGTTGACTTCTTCTACTAGTGTTTTCCACGCTTCTTGAGCTGCTACTTTGTGTTTTTCTAGTTCTTCTACAGTAACTTTATCTCGATTGTAGTAGATAAATCCTTTGCCCATGGATTTGATGGTAACCGCATCCCCCAGTTTTTTCAGACCTTCTAGTTCACCGTAACCATGACCGCTTTTAATGAATTGTAGAATCAAAACTTTCAAGCCTTGTCCTACGGCGCGTAAAACAACACCTAAAGCGGCTGTTGTTTTTCCTTTACCATTACCTGTATTTACGAGAATTAAACCACGTTCGCTCATTTCTATACTCCTATTATCTATGTCACACTATGTAGGGCTGCATCTATAGTTAATATAACAATTAAATACTAATATAATAGATTTATTTAGTATGACCAAAGGCTTCACACATATCTACAAAATGCTTAGCTCCTTCAAGAGAACCAGCAAAGTTAAGATGTAGATAGGATGCCAACACATTATCGGTAGCATACCCGCCATCATAGGACTGCGGTTTGCGGCCCCCTTCTAAGTGAAAGGCCCAAGGGAAATCTTCAATGGTTGGTTCCATGGTGGAGAAATGGAATTCATGACCATGCAAAGCTGTTCCTGTATTGCCAAGTAATGTATTGCGTTTAGCCGTTGCCGTTACATATCCTACCTTTTGCAGTTTTTGTTGCATTACACAATTAGCAGGCACAACACCAACTGTATCAAACACATTACCATCAAAATCGTGAATATGTTCACAAAGGTACATAAGCCCACCACATTCCGCATAAATAGGCATATGACGTTGATTGGCTTTACGGATTGATTCCTTCATGGCCGTATTTTCGGATAAAGCCTGCAAGAACATTTCAGGGAAACCACCGCCAAATACGAGGCCATCTACATCAGGAATAACACTATCTTTTAATGGGCTAAAGTAAACTAGTTCAGCACCTTGTGCTTCGAGCGCAGACAAGCTGGCTGGGTAGTAGAACGAAAAGGCTTCATCATAGGCAACGCCAATTTTTGTTCGTTTGGTAACCCCCTTGGTTGCATCAATCGGTGCCGGCATAGGTGCTGCACTGGCCGCTACCTTATAGAGTGCCTCTAAATCTACCATAGATTCCACGGCATGCTGAATCGTTGCAATAGCCTCTGTAGGATCAACTTCTGTAACCGGTGTCAAACCAAGATGACGTTCAGGAGAATGCATGCGATCATCACGGCGTATAGCACCAATAACAGGAACGCCAATTTTTTCCATACCTTCGCGGACCATACGTTCATGATTATCAGAACCTAAACGATTCAAAATGACGCCTTTAAAATCCACATCCTTATCATACTCTCTAAAGCCCATGGCAATGGCCGCCGCGCTTTCACCCATAGCCTTACAATCGATAACGAGCACAACAGGAGCACCTAATTGCTTGGCAATTTGAGCCGTACTGCTCACACCCTCTCGGCCACCATCATACAGCCCCATAACGCCTTCAATAATGGCCAGATCTGCATCGCCCGCCATGGATGCAAAAAATGTTGGCAATGTATCCGGTGGAACTAACCAAGAATCTAAATTATAACTTTCACGGCCCGATGCAATTTTATGAAAGCCCGGATCGATATAATCCGGGCCCACTTTAAAGGATTGCACCCCATGGCCACTTGCTCGATACGCTGCGAGAAGGCCCGCAACAATAGTCGTTTTGCCGACACCGGAATTGGTACCAGCTATAACAACACGTGGAATGGGTACAGTATTCATATGTATTACCTCTTATTAATACTATCTATACGGCTTTCACTAAAAGCATTCAGATATCAGAGTATAGTCAATTAACGATCTTTACGTTTTGCCAAAATTGTGGACAAATAGTTTAATTTCTTGTCCTTAGGCATATTATCAAGACCTACGAAAACTTGTTCATCAGGCAAGCCAACGCGAGAAATCATAACCGCGTCGTCAGCCATATTGTGTTTCAACAATACTTCTTGCACTTCATCAAAGTTTTTATACACCTTCATGATAACTGCATCATCGGCAACAGCCATAACAGCATCAATTTTTTCCTTAGGTGCAGTGGCTGGAACGATAGCCAAAACCTCTTCTTTTTCTACGATTGGATAGCCAAGATGGGAACCAATGGCACAGAATGCAGTGATACCAGGAATTGTTTCAATTTCAAAGCCTGTATTTTCAATCAAACGATATACGTACATATATGTACTATAGAACATTGGGTCGCCAAGTGTTAAGAAAACAACATTTTTACCTTGCTCTAAATAAGATACGATAACGCGCTTAGCCTCTTCCCAACCTTCTTGTTGTGTAGCATCATCGAGCACCATTGGGAATACAACTGGAACGATTTCAGTATGTTCTTGAATGTATGGTTTTGCAATATTAAGGGCTACAGAACCATCTTTCTTTTCTGTTTTAGGTGTAATGATAACGTCTGCTTCGCCTACAATACGCGCAGCTTTCACAGTCATTAATTCAGAGTCCCCAGGACCAACACCTATGCCATATAATTTACCTTTCATGATGATTCTCCTATTCTATATTTCAATATGATTAACATTACTATTATACCTAATTTATTAAATATATTCAAAATGTTTGTGAAAGTCTACTCTTATTTCACATTCGGAATCGCCGGTCTATGACTGCTCCGTTTACCATATATATCATCGATACAATCTTGAATATGTTGGCAATAGATATCTTGAATTTCTGTATATTCACCGAGGGCATGATGCATTTCTTCTACTTCATAACCAGCCTCTTTCAATACATTGACTACACTATCCTCTTCATCGCCAAATAAATCATTAAGCGCATGATCGCCAAGTACGAGGAGCAATGGGTGCACATAAATCTTATTAGGTTTCTTGCCATCAAGCCATTCCCAAGGTACGGCCACATCCTCTACATAAGGAGCATTTTCCAAGGTGGCTACACGAATATGATTAAGGCCACTGCGAATCAATTGGTATTGCAAATAACCATATGCAGAATTACCAGAGCCTAAACCACCATGACCAACTAATAATAAACCATCTTCATTGCTGACGGATAAGGATGTAACGAATGTATCGATTAAAATTTGATAATCATTTGGGTGTTCCTCTTGGCCCATATAGTATACCAATGGTCTGCCCACACGCAATGTATTAAGTTCGTGTGCCCGTTCGTGATTTAAAATATTATGTTTCAACTTATCAAACTCTTCACCACCAGTGAAGTGCAATGGTTGTACATAAATATCTGTATATCCTTCACCAATGAGAGCATCTAATGCGCCTTGCTCTGTAGGAATCTCAATACCACGGTCTCGTAAACGCTTTACAATGATACGCGATGAAAAGGCTAAACGCACTTCATAATCTGTATATTTCTCTTTAATACGATTTACAACGGCATCAATTTGATGTTCACGAGCAGAATCAACTGTTGAGCCAAAGGCCACTACTAATATAGCTTGTTTCATAACGGTCTCCTTATCAAATATAATTCACTATTCATCATACCACACGCATCACTATAGTTGGATACCATACCCCGTATAAAGATAATATTATAATTAACTTTCATACCCATATAGATGGATAGCAAAAAGCATCCGCCCCTAAAGGTGGATGCTTTTTGAAGATAGTGTGTATTTATGAGAGAGTTTATATACAACCTTACCAGAAGTAATTAGGAAATCATTCCTTGTGCTTCTATACGGGAAGGTCGAATAACAGTTTGATATGATTCGCGTTGAGAGCTACGTTTTCTATCAGACATACGAATCGCTTGACCTAAATGTTTCAAGAATAAATCTTGTACATATGGATTTTCACCTAGTCCTTCATTCCAAATATCTACGTTGTACCCTTGTTCTGTCAAAAGTGCATAAATAGAATCGGAACGATCCCCGCCAAGGTAATCCATTAAATGAGTGGAACCAATCAAAGCCAATGGTACAACGAGTACATCTTTATGACCCATTCGATCTACCAATGTTAAGGCTTGCTTAAATGTAGGGAAACCATTTGTGGTAAATACAGCTACATTAGGAGCAGAACCATACATGGCTTTCAATTGTAATGTGGAGAATTCCAATTGATTTTGACCATTTGCCATCAATAAAACGGATTTATTAAGAGATTTAGTGTTTATATGACGCATGATGCCATCTAATGTAGCTTCATAATCATCAGCGTAATTTTTAACACCTAACGATGTTAATAAGGGTTTACCGATATTAACTTGAGAGAAATTATATTCACTGCTATGTAAGAACTTAAGTGCTTGCTTACGCATTTGTTGATAGCATTGATCCGCTACGAGAGTAATCGGCTGAATATATACCTCATCAATTCCCTTGCGACTAAATTCTTGCATGACGTCGGTGAAAGAAGCAATCGTATCATCATATTTTTCATTCCACTTTTCCACTAATGCATCAGACAAAAATACACGTCGTACCTCTACATCTCTGTATAAGGAACGAACTTTAGACTCTATAGTACCAATGGATGTTTCCACCGCTTCTTTATAAATTGATCCAAAGGATGCAATGATTATACCTTTCATATGTGACCTCCATATACCCATATATATGAAACAATTTTCATAAATGAAAATTGTTATCAACTACTATGTACTAATCATACAAGATTGATGTATGAAAGTCAATGAGAAATATTATCATATAATTATTTTGAAGATTCTATATATTGCCAGGATCCTTTTACTAGTAATAAATATATTACATAAACATTTACATAAGGTATGAATAGGCCAAAAATCCAAAATGCACTACTATAAGAATCATGTAATCGCTGAATTAATACTCTTAATACGTATATAAAACACCAAATCAAAAAAATAGACACAATAAAAATCAAAAATATATGTTCTAATGATATTTTAGATAAAATAGTCCCTATTGAATAAATTAACATGACAAGTAACAGAACCATAATTTGATATACCATATAATAATATATCAATTCACCTCTTGATATACGTCCCCGCCAGTTAAATAACTCCGACGACAAAATCTTTTTAAAAATCGGTACGATTTTATATAAGGAAAACTCATCTAAAAATTGTTCAAATCCGCCAAAATCAATTCTTATAAAATTAGAGCCAACCTTTTCAATACAATTTGATAAGCCATAATCATTATCGCATTCATTACTAGGAAACAAAGATAATATTAATAACCCTACTACCCATATGTTTAAATTAACTGACATACTTGTAATCAGTGAATCCTCAGTATATGATACCGCTAATATAGGTGGTGAATAATTTAAATAATTAGTATACAACGTATATATACCAGCTACTATAACAAATCCTGAAATCCATTTTTGATCAACATCTAGAATTCGTCTAATTGCTAATACAGAAAAAATTAATAATGATACTATTAAATTAGTATATCCAATAAAAGATATTATACCTTCTTCATATTCTGTTGACAGATTCAATAGTATTACAGGCTCCAATAATTTTGCGGGCATAGAAATATATGATAAATATACTAATAGTATAGATAGAAAATAAGGAGTCCGAGTAATACGCCATGATAAAATTAAAGATTTAATGTTAGTTTTTAATAAAAACAACTCATCATTTATTGTCTTTCTGCTTATAATATCTTTCAAGATCATATTTTGTAATATCCTTCCAGCCTTAATCAATAGTAACTTTAATAATCTTAGGATTGAAAGTATTTAGAGTAAATAGCCTCATTAGTAAAATTACTCTTTATCATTATTTACGACTCCTTATGGTCAGAAAGATGCAAATATCTCACTATTCTCCAACAGACTTCTCTCTCTTTACGAGTTTATAGCAACCACAAATCTATATGTCGCTATAAGTATAATTAACATCTTATACAATTAATCATTTTAACAAAACAGAATGATAAATCCTATCATAAACATTGAATTACTTATAATTATACCGTCATAACCAATAAGAATATTTTTATAAAACATAAGATTATTCCTCATTTATTATGATTTTTTATAAAAAACGGTCGTATTATTTATACGTGTACAGGTATGGGGTTTATTGACATCCATACCCTAGGTTGCTACGATTGATTCATAGATTATAGTTATGTCTGCATAGTCAGATGATGTTGTTTAATGAGGTGATTCACTTATGTTTAGTGTAAAAAAACGTGCATTAACAGTTTCTGCTGCATTAGCGGCTTTCGCATTGACATTTGGTGCTCCTGTGCTTGGTCACGCTGCATATCAATTAAATGATGAAGTAAAAGATCCTACTCCAGCATTAAAAGAAGCTGCTGCAATTGGTGTTCGTACACACAATACTGAAGCTTTACAAAACTTGCCAAACAAAGATGCTATCGTTGTTATGAGCTTTGGTACAACTTATAAAGATACTCGTGCGAAAACAATCGATGCAACTGTAGATGCTATTAAAGCAGCTCATCCAAACACAAAAGTAATTACAGCTTTCACAAGCCATATTATTCGTGATCGTATCCAACAAAAAGAAGGTATTACTTACCCAACTCCTGAAGAAGCATTAGCTGAACTTAAAAAAGACGGTTACACTCGCGTTGCATTAGCATCCCTTGATGTAATTCCTGGTATGGAATACAACTACGATGCAGCAGTATATAATTTGTACAAAGATAATTTCAAAAAAATGACACTTGGTACATCTCTTATGTACTGGATGGGTCAAGAAAACCAAACTGACCAAGTTATTGAAACATTAAAAGCTGTTCAATCTCAATTCCCTAAATTAGGCAAAGAAGACGCTCTTCTTATCATGGCTCATGGTACTCCAGATCCTTCTAATGCCTACTATTCTGTAATTCAAGATCGTATCCATACTCTTGGTATGAAAAATGTATACATCTATACAGTAGAAGGTACGCCAAATCTTGAACAAGTTATCCCTCAATTAAAATTACATGGTATTAAACACGTTACATTGATGCCATTCATGATGGTAGCTGGCGACCATGCAAATAATGACATGGCCGGTGCAGAACCAGAATCCCATAAATCCATCCTTGAAAAAGAAGGCTTCAAAGTTGACACTTACATCCATGGTTTAGGTGAAAACCCTAACATCCGTAACTTATTCGTTGAACGTGCTAACGAATCTTGGGATGCATTACAAAAATAATCAATCTACAATTTAACTAGTATCGTTATATAACGTACATAGGAGTACATCATGAAAAAACTACTACTCTGTAGTCTTGCTTTGGTCATGATCGTACTAGCAATAGCTGGGTGTGGTAAATCCACATCCAGCTCTTCTGCTACTACGAAGGAACTTACCTTTAATGGTGAAACCTACACTGTACCAAAGGATCCGCAACGCATCGCCGTTCTTTCAAATTCTGTATTGTCCATGCTATACGCAGTAGATGGAAAGGCAGTTTCCCGAGCTAGCACAACAGATAAACTAGCGCCAGAATTAGAAGCATTACCTGCATTAGGTCAAACGGCTAACATCAATATGGAACAATTGTTAGGTTTAAAACCAGATGTGGTATTGGGTTTGGAAAACCAACATAAAAAATATGAATCCCAATTACAATCTAACAATATTCCAGCCGTACTTTTCAATTACGATGGCATTAAGGATAATGTGCCAATGTTAACATTCCTCGGAGAATTAACAAACCACCAAGATAAGGCTAAATCCGTTATTGCTACCTATGAAAGTAACATTCAAAAGGTAAAGGATGCCATTAAAAACCAACAACCTGCACGTGTTGCCGTATTGCGTGCTACCGGTAAAGGTGTGACAGCCGAAACCGACGAAGCGGTAACTGCATCTATGGTCAAAGAATTAGGTATGACAAATGTTGTAACATCTCACCTAGATGGTACAGCTAAAGATAAAACGGTACCGTATTCTCTTGAAACATTAACCGCTGATAACCCTGATATTATCTTCGTCGTTACCATGGGTAAAGAAGAAGAAATTACAAAGGCCATGAAGAAAGCTATGACAGATAATCCTGCATGGGCTAATCTTAAGGCTGTACAAAACAACCGTGTCATCTACTTACCATCTAAACTATTCCTACTTAACCCAGGTCTACAAACACCTGAGGCTATGGCTCGTTTAGTGAAAGAAGCATATGGCGTTGATGTTACATTTTAACATATCCTAACATACTAAAGAGGGCATTCCCCATTTCGGGAATGCCCTCTTTCACTATTAGTCTAGCTATTTACTCAACTAAACCTTTTACGCGTACATATTGTTTATCATCAAAGGTATCGATTTGTACATCTACGGAAAATACATCTCTAAATAGTTCATCCGATACGATTTCTTTCGTGTCTCCAGCTGTCACTAAATGACCATCTTTTATAACAGCCATATAATGAGAATATTGTACGGCTTGCGTCAATTCATGGAGTACCATCAATACGGTTAACCCTTGTTCATCGTTTAATCGTTTTAACAATTCCATGATTTCTAGTTGATGGTTAATATCTAAGTATGTTGTTGGTTCGTCTAACACTAATAATTTTGGTTGTTGTGCTAAGGCCATAGCAATCCATACCCGTTGCCGTTCACCACCAGATAAGGATGGAATTAATTGATTCCGTAAATGATTCGTTTTTGTAATTCCTAATGCATAGTCAACGATTTCTCGGTCCTCTTTGGCCGTATTCTTCCACCACATTTGGTATGGATAGCGTCCACAATATACCAATTCTTCTACGGTCATATCCTTTGGCATATTAGGCACCTGTGGCAGAAACGCCATTTGACGTGCTAATTCATTTTGTGAATACGACCGTAATGGTTTACCTAAAATAGTCACACATTCACGAGGACTATGAATATATCCAATCATAGACCGTAAGAGTGTACTTTTACCACAACCATTAGGCCCGATTAAAGTCGTTATTTTACCAACAGGGACAGATACATTAATATCATGTAAAATATGACGATTTCCGAGAGTGACGGATAACTGGTTTACATCAATAGCCGTATTCATTAGTTATCCCTCCTCAATAGATATAAGAAGAATGGCGCCCCAAAGAAGGCCATGATAATGCCAACCGGTACCTCAATTGGACTCCACATAACACGCCCTACCGTATCACTAACAACGAGGACAAGTGCCCCTAATAATGCAGAGCCAGGGAGTAAATACGCATAATCATTACCGATGATAAGTCGTAACATATGCGGTATAACGAGGCCTACGAAACCGATTAAGCCCGCAATACTAACAGCACCTGCTGCTAATAGAGCCGCAACAGCAGTCATAATAAACCGCGTTTGTTCTACCTTAAGGCCTAGCCCCTTTGCTGTTTCATCACCTAAACTTAAAATAGTAAGACGTTTGGCACCTAAACAGGCAAAAATAAGACCGACTAACGCGTATGGGAACAGAACTTCTACTTGAGGCCAACTGCGTGCAGCCAAGCCCCCTACCATCCAAAGTAAGGCTCCTTGCACACGATCTCCATAAAATACAAGTAGTGCAGAAATACCAGAGCCTAAAAAAGCAGCCACTGCAACACCAGCCAAGATGATACGGCTGGGGCGTACACCATTCTTCCAAGCAAGAGCATATACCATTAACGCCGCAGCCATAGCACCTATAAAGGCGACGAGAGGCACAATATGATCATAGCCAGGGAAAAGAATAAATATAATAACACCGGCAAGTCCAGCACCGGAGGAAACGCCAACGATTTGAGGATCTGCTAAAGGGTTCTTCATAACCGCCTGTAAAATGGCCCCCGATACAGCTAAACAAGCGCCAACTAATGCGGCAACAATATTACGGGGTAAGCGAATATTCCAAATGATTTGTGATGCTGTATCTGTTAGCTCACTAGCCCACAATGTATGCCAAATCTCCGATAGCGACACCGGTGTGGAGCCCCAAATCAGTGAGATAATCATGCTAGCTATGACAGCAATAACCAAGATAATAATAACTGATATGCGAAAGAGTTTTCGTTCATTCAGAGAGTCCACAGTAACCTCTCCTTTCACCAATACATGGTACTATCAGCACCCGTATTATACATATAAACCTCATAATAGATACAGTAAAACCCGAATCGCCAGCAGTATGCAACGATTCGGGTTACTTATTATTTAGATTCTTTGCCTTCTACGAAGAGCATATCGTTGCGTTTTACATCTGTGTAAAGCAATGCATTACATACGGATGCTGCAATTGGGCTACCACCCTTGTTACCTTTTACAGTGATATAAGGAACTGGGGATACTTCCATCAAATAATCTTTAGATTCCGCAGCGCCAACAAAGCCTACAGGAATACCGATGATAAGAGCTGGTTTAATACCTTCTTCAAGAGCTAAACGCAATACTTCGTACAATGCAGTTGGCGCATTACCGATAGCAACGATTTGGCCTTCTAATTGTTTGCCAAATGTGCGCATAGCTGCGATAGAACGTGTTACGCCCAATTCTTTAGCCATTTTAGCTACATTTTCATCTTTGATTAAGCAATGTACTTCATTACCACGAAGTTTAAGAGCCGGTTTAGAAATACCTGTGCGAACCATTTCTACGTCAGTGTAAATATCTGCACCATTGTCTAATGCTTCGATACCTTTTTGAACAGCGTCAGGGCTCATTTTTACGAGTTGAGCATATTCAACGTCACCAGATGCGTGAACTGTACGAGATACAACGCGTACTTCATCATCGGTTAAACCTAAATCCTTTACATAATCGTAAATGATTTCCATACTTTTATCTTCAATGGCTTTAGGATTTTTAACGTAATCCATTAGTGTCCTCCCATAATTTGAAAAATTCATCATTCGATGATACCACAGGGCATTCTAGTTTCACCCGCGGACGATCGATAACAATAACGTGGATGCCAAGGTCGATGGCAGCCTGTAATTTCGTATCAGCACCACCTACGAGGCCAGAGTTTTTCATAACCACAACGCTCGCCTTTGTATCGTGGAACATAATACGATTCATATCGTAAGAAAATGGACCTTGTACAGCAACGATACGTTTAGGACTCACATTGAGGTCTTCCATCATTTGCAACACCTCAGCAGTTGGCAAAATACGTGTCCACACTTCACAGTCTCGCAAAGCTTCAGATTTAGCAAAGATGTGCATTGTCTTACTACCAGTAGTCAAATATACATGATTGTTATTTTCCTTTGCCAATTTGCCGGCTAAATTAGCTGCTTCTGTTTCATCCACTACGATATGCAACTTATCATAGTCTGGCAATGGTACCTCTTTTCGTTCAAACCGAACAAAAGGGATACCCACCGCCTTAGCTGCATCTTGAGCCGTTGCAGTCACAATAGCCGCATACGGATGGCTTGCATCGATGAGTAGGCGCACATTATGCTCCTTAATCAACTGTTGCATAGCCTCTTGATCGAGGCGCCCCGTATGAACTGTAATGCCGTCATGGGCAGCCAATTCTGCCCCATATTGGCTCACTACCGTCACGAGAACCTCTTCACCAGTCCGTTCTTGGATATCTACCGCTAAGGTTCGACCATCCAAGGTACCAGCGATGACCCAAATCATAATTTATAGCCTCGAGGTGTAATCATACGACCATTTTCAACATAGGTTTGGCTGTTACCAATGATAACAAGCGTTTGCATATCTACTTCTTCTTTTGTGAAGTTTTCAAGATCAGAAATCACCATATGTTGACCAGGACGACCTGCTTTTTGCACGATGCCTACAGGTGTTTTAGGGTCGCGGTATTTAAGAACGATTTCTCGCACTTCATCTAAATGAGTTACCCGTTTTTTACTGCGTGGGTTATACAAGGAAATAACCATGTCCCCTTGTGCACAAAGGTCAGCACGTTTTTTAATTAAATCCCAAGGTGTCATCAAATCGCTAAGGGAAATAACGGCAAAGTCATGCATCAACGGTGCACCCAAAACAGAGGCTGCTACGTTTACAGCACTAAGGCCTGGCACGATGTCCACGGAAGGGCGTTTATCTGCTGGTACTTTATTAGCAAGTTCTAGTACAAGACCGGCCATGCCGTATACACCGGAGTCACCAGAGGATACAACTACTACTTGGTGACCTTCTACAGCCAAATCAACGGCTTGTTGACAACGATCCACTTCTTGCATCATCGCTGTACCTACCGTTTGTTTACCTGCGATAAGGTCTTTAATCAAGTCAAGATATGTTAAATAACCGACTACACGATCTGCCGCTAAAATCGCTTCCCGTGCTTGCGGTGTCATAAATTCAGCGTCCCCAGGTCCAATGCCGATTACTTTGATGTTACCTGTGCAATGGCTACCGTTGTTTTGGGATACACCGTTTTGTGCTGTATTAATGTTTGGCTCTTGGCCGCTAGTAATGCTGTTGTCTCGCATACGTTTCCTACTCCTATTGTTCCTTTTACAAATGTGGATTCTTTTAAATCCTGTTCTTCTATAACGGGTGCTATCTCTTCTTGTGTGTAGAAATGAATAGCCCACCCTAATTCGTTTACCGCCTCTAATAGACCGACTTCATCTTGTTTCACGATAACCGATGCAGCTGTGACGATGCTTTTTGGTGAAAGCTTATGCGCCTGCAGAGATTGTGTAATGGCATCCAGTATGAGTTCCTTTGGCGTATCTCGGCGACAACCAATGCCCATCGTATACGTACGAGGGCGTAAGATGAGTTGCTCTGGATACTCAGGAATCATCTTATCTGTTATAACTACACGACGAACACCATCAGCCTCAGGCAATGTAAATACATCTACCAACTGAACAGTGCCATGCGTACCGATATGTAATGCAGCAGCATCTCGTAACCGCTCAGCATCAACTAATGTTTCATCAATGTAGTAGTTGACGCTTTCACCAGCCACAACAGCAGAATTAACATCCACTAATGTGTGAAAATCGTCGACCAACAGATGCTCGTGGCGCGCCAACACGTCAGGCGCTGGCAATCCATTAACATCCGTCGCCGTTGTAATAACTGGGTCCGCATCGATGGCCAGCGAAATGGACTGCGTCCATTCGTTGGCGCCCCCAAGGTGACCAGATAATAAACTGATGACATGATGTCCGGCCTCATCCATTACGACGATGGCAGGATCCTTGGATTTATGATCAATATACGGTGCAATCATGCGCACTACGATACCGAGTGCCATAATGCATAACACTTGATCATAATCTTTGAAAATCTGTCCAATATGGTTTTTGAGGGAATCAAAATAGATGGCCTCGCCTCCAGATGGACGATTTTCCTTTTCAAAGCAATCTGCATGAGGTGCCACTAAAGACCTAATGCGTTGACCTAGCTTTGCACCGCGTTCAGAAACAGAAAGAATAGCTGTCCTATTCTTCTTTGCTCCTGTCATAGGTGAATCAGATTCTAGTTCTTTCATCACACTAGTCCTTAGCACTACGATACATGTGAGCAAAGCCCTTATCGTAAAGCTTAGATAATTCGTATTCGCTGTCTAGTACATGACTAACAACGATCATAGCTTGACGTAATACGCCTTCTTCAGCCACGATATCCGCAATGGTTTCCAATGTGCCACGGATAATGCGTTGGTCAGGCCAAGACGCTTTAACCACGATAGCTACAGGTGTTGTTTTATCATAACCACCTTCGATAAGTTCAGCCACTACCTTATCTAGCATTTGAACGCTAAGGAAGATACACATGGTCGCTTCATGAGCCGCCAACATGCGCAATTTTTCCTTCGGAGGCATTGGTGTACGGCCTTCCATACGCGTAATAATTACGGTTTGAGATACATTTGGCAATGTGTACTCTTGTTTTAATGCTGCTGCAGTAGCAAGGAATGAACTTACGCCAGGCACCACTTCATAGGTAATACCCATGCCAGCCAAGGCATCCATTTGTTCTTGGATAGCACCATAAATAGCTGGGTCACCGGTATGTAAACGGACAACCTTTTTGCCTTCTGCCACGGCCGCTTTCATAACAGCTAGTACCTCATCAAGATTCATAGTAGCACTGTTATGAATTTCACAGCTAGGTTTACAAGCCTCTAAAATAGCAGGGTTTACCAAAGAACCGGCATAAATAACAACGTCGGCCTCTTGCACTAAACGATACCCTTTGCGCGTAATAAGCTCTGGATCCCCAGGACCTGCGCCTATGATATGCACGTCAACCATATTACTCTCCTTCTGCGATACGCGTTGCAGATACAATAAAAATTGGACTCAATGGGTCCAACAAATGATATGGACCAGCCTTGCGATAGCGGCTAATGGACATTTGGTACCCTTCATATGTGAAAGGACGACCTTTCAACTCTTTTAAAATGGTATAACCCGTTTCCATCGTTACCGCCGTTACAACAAGGCGACCGCCTACCTTTAACAACCGTTGTACTTCATCCATAATGCCCGTCATACCGCCAGCACTGCCGCCGATAATAACCGCATCAAGCTCAGGTAAATCTTCCATACCTTCTGGAGCTTTGGATTTTATAACAGTCATATTATTGACATTAAATTTCTTCATATTTTCATGAATCAATTCAATGCCTTTATCAAAACGTTCAATAGCATATACATGACCTTTAGGTGCCGCTAATGCAGCTTCAATAGAAATCGAACCCGTACCAGCCCCCACATCAAGGACGATGCTATCTTCTTCGATGCGCGCCTCATTCATAACGGCTTTGCGAATCTCGCATTTCGTCATCGGCACGTCACCGCGTATAAATTCCTCATCAGGAATTCCGAAAAAATGTCTCATCCTAGTACCACCATAACAGAATGTCCAAAACCTTCGAGCTCCGTTAATACCTCTAGTGTAGAGTCTACGATTTTTTCATCATCGTAACTCAAACGCTCTAAGGCTGCTGCTCTCGTTTCTTTTGGCCATCCTGCATCTATTAAAATACGCGCAATATGCGCTGGATTATATTCAGGATCCGTTAAGAATCCCATCTTTTTCCCCGCTTCATATACGAGTCTTTCAGGCGCTGGTTGGCGTCCGTGAAAGCTCATTAAATCCGCATCATGCCACACTTCGTTAAGGCGTGCAAAGGCAAATGTCATGGAACTAATGCCTGGCACCACTTCAATGCGTGTGGTAGGAAATTTCTTTTTCAAATACGGTAACAAGCTATAGTAGCCCGTATCACCACTGACCATAACCACAACATCATGGTTGTGAAGTTCACGCTCGATTTGTTCGGATAACCAACTTAGTTTCCCCGTTACAGGATACGTAATCTGCCCAGGTTCCTTAAAATCCTCCAAGGAGCGTTCACTACCTACCAAAACGGTAGCATGTTTAATTAAATTAAGGCCTTTAGGCACCACATAATCAGGATTGCCCGGACCAATGCCTACGATATACAAGGTATGTGCCAATGTTCTAGCTCTCCTATCTCTTTTGCATGCTTATCCATAGCCAAAATCTCACCCTTTAAGGTGGTAATAATGATACCTACCTCAGCCTCATTAGCAATATATCGTTCACTGCGCATAGATGCGCGGTCTACTACACGTTGGTATACACCGATAAGGCCTTCTCGTTCTAAGATAGGAAACGTAGATTCTGTAGTTTGGCAATTAAATAACTCTTCACACACCGCTTGGGATGCTCCTTCAAGAGCTGCATAAGCTACAATACTTTCCATACGACCATCGCTCATGCGATTATGGGTATGAAAACTTCCGCTAGCAAGCTTAATAAGTTTACCAATATGACCGATGATTAAGATACGTTTAAAGCCAATATGAACGGCTTGCTCAAGCATAAATCCGATGAAGTTACTCGTTTCAGCCATTTGGTTCTTATGGATACCAAGCACTTGTTCCGCTAAATCTTGACCAATCCGCCCCGGTACGAGAACCGCTGTTTCACAGCCATTGGCTTTCATCACCTTTAACTGAGGAACGAGAGAATTCTTAAACCCTTCTTCACTCATCGGCTTAACGATACCCGTTGTACCGATAATGGATATACCACCTTCGATACCCAGCGTATGGTTCAACGTCTTCTTAGCCAACACCTTACCATTAGGAACGCTTACTGTTACCGTCACACCTTGACCTTGCGTACAAAACTCTTCAAATACGAGTTTCATCATCGCTCTAGGGCCCGGATTAATGGCCGGTTGTCCAGGGGGCATGGCGAGACCGGGTTTCGTAACCGTACCCACACCAAAGCCAGCTCGAAAACGTAGCTTGCCTGTGTCATCAAGGGTTACCTTCGTTTCCACATCATTGCCATGGGTCACATCTGGATCGTCACCGCCATCCTTCATCACAGTCGCCTTTGCCTCTGTTTCGGATATGATTTCCACAGATTTAATAGGTACCTCAATAAATTGCCCTTGCGGATTCTCAATGACAACCTTGTCCACAATATCGTGTTCTAAGAGGGCCAATAGACCTGCTTTCATGCCTGCCGTAGCACATGAACCGGTCGTATAACCGCCCTTCATGTCCTCTACTCTCATAGCGCCTCCTACACCGATAGGGTTAGCGATTCACTGGAATCAATCTAACCCTATCTCTTATGCTTATATAATTAGGAACGGAAGTTAACGAATTGCAATTCAACCGGTACATCCAATTGTTTTAACATCTGAATAACCGCTTGCAAATCATCTTTATCCTTGCCAGATACGCGCACTTGATCCTCTTGGATAGACGCTTGTACCTTAAGCTTCATATTTTTGATTGCCTTTACTACTTCTTTAGCATTTTCTTTTGTAATGCCTTTTTTAATAGTAATCACTTGGCGTACAGTGGCACCAGCAGCAGGCTCAACCTTACCATAATCAAGGTTCTTAATTGCTACATTACGCTTAACCATTTTGCCTTTTAATACATCGATAATAGCGTTCAATTTATACTCGTCATCACCGATGATTTTAATGGTATCACCTTCAAGGCTAATTTCAGCTTTAGAACCGCGGAAATCATAACGCGTACCAATCTCTTTCTTCGCTTGGTTTACCGCATTATCCACCTCTTGCATATCCACTTCGGATACAACGTCAAAGGAACAATCTTTAGCCATTTTATACCTCCTACACCTGAACCCATTGGGCATGGGGTTCACGCATTATTTTCATCATCATCCACGTATTCATTGAATGGAATACATCTATATAATTATATCGTAAATTATCAATATTTACTAGGAATTTCAGAATTTAGATTATAACTATTCATTATATAAAAATAGCAATGTACGATACATTCATACATTGCTATTTACTCGTTAATTTATTTTTTATATGTAATCAATATAAACGGCCCTCTATCCTACAAGCTGTAGAATAAGTAATCCGCTAATTAAGCAAAAGTTCTGGTTATAGGATATTTACAGCCTCATAAGTAGGTTGTACAACCCATTCACCTTTAGCATTCATAACGCCCCATTTTCCTTTGGACTTAACAGAGCTAAAGCCATGATTAAAAGACTTCACATCTTCTATAATATTATTAGTATCTCTAAATAATACATGACCATCATTATCGATAATAGTATATGCGTCTTTACCTGTATGAACCCATGTTACAGTATCACTGTTAAATGGCTCAATAGTCGCTTCTGTTTGAGCAGAATATAATGATTTCCCCGTAGACATATTGATAAGATTTTTAACATTGTCTTTCACTACTACTAAACGATCTGTACCGGCAAAGGAAATAGAATCATATTTGAAGGACACCACTTGCTTACCTGTAGACACATCAAAAATGCCCCATTTATCAGTGCTATTATCTTTTAATGCCAACAAACCATTAAATTTATCCATTTCACCAGCATCATAATCACCTGGTTGAATAACGATTTCGCCCTTGCGATTAACAAAATATAGTTTACCAGAATCCTTAATTACCGTACCATATGATGTCATAGGCCATACTTTATCTTTTTTACTGTCAATCACAATATTGCCATTACGGTCAATATAACCACGTTTTGCACCATCATATACAAAACCACCTACATGATAATGATGACCGCCCAAGAGAGCACCACCTACAATGCCACCAACGATAAAGCCACCTACTAGACCACCTAGGTTAAAACCACTTACGGAACGACGATATTCAGCAAGACCATTACGATAGCCATATATCTCTTTAGAAGGTGCAACGAATAACTCTTTACCAGTACCATCAATAGCTACAATTTTACCTTTTCCATTTTTAACAAATGCACGATCTTCACTAAAACCAGTTAACACTTGACGGAATTGCGGTTCAATTACAACCTTATCATCTGCTGTTTTAAAACCGTATTTTCCTTTTTGTTTAAATTCTACAAAGCCATCACTTGCATACTCTTGTGTAACTTCTTGTTTAATACGGTCTTTTAAAGCTTCTTCTTCGGAAATTTCCACACCTTTAGGTGTTACCCAAGTTTCTGTTTTCTTATCTACTTGAGCTAATACATTACCAGTCTTATAGTCAACATCGTGAATTTCTTTATATTTAGGTTCGATTGCTACAGTTCCATCTGGACGGATAATCCCCCATTTACCGCCTTGTTTCATAGATGCTAGCACACCATGTTCAAGAACTTCATCATTTTTGAAAGTCATCCCTTTGCCAGACTTCAAAGATTTTGGTGCATCGCGATACGGGTTTAATACATCAGATACATCGGCAGCAATGTAACCGGCCAAGGCACTACGTTCTTCTAGTTTTTGAGGTGTCATTACACCTACGCTAGCACTCGTTGATGTAGTTCTATGAGTTTCCTCCGATTTCCACGTAGTAGAAGATGCGGATGTACTATGTTGCTCACGTGTTACACGCGTACTAGTAGATGTTGGTGTATCTGTATTTGTTACAGTTGTGGTACTAGTAGATGTTGTAGTGGATGCTGCGAAAGCACTTGTAGACATAGCCGCCAACACACATGCGACTAATAAAGATTTCTTGTTGAGTTTCATAAATCTCTCCTCTTATTACTCAAAGGTCTATACATATAAAAAATATATAAATAATTATTAATATAAATTATACTATATAGTCATATATATATACAATAAATTATGAAAATACTTCATTCATTATTTTTTTGCTATAATAGGACCTATGAAAACAGCAACCATAATCGACTTGATTGTAGATGCTAATATACACACGCAATCAATAAATCATATTATAAAACAACAGCATATTTCACAGCGCATGCGACGGCGTCTAAAAAATAATGGGATCATCACCATTAACGGACAATCGGCTACATGGGATACCCTTGTTCATGGCGGAGATCATCTACTTATGAAATTAGCACCTGAACAAGAATTTTCACGCACTCCAATGAATCTAGAAATCGTATACGAAGACGATTACATTCTCGCTGTAAATAAAGCCGCCGGTGTTCTTATGCATCCTACCTCAACGGTGCGCGATGGAACATTGGCAAATGGCGTTCTCTATTATTATGACGAAACCGAACAAGCTCATGACTTTCACCCCGTCCATCGACTCGATAAGGACACATCGGGCATCGTCATCATCGCTAAAACATCGGTGGTACAGCATGCCTTTGATAAGCAACGCACAAAATTTCAAAAGGTCTACGACGCCATCGTTGAAGGCACTATGCCAAGTCAATCGCTAACCATTAATTATCCCATCGGACGTAAACCGGGTAGCATCATCGAACGGTGTTGCACATTAATCGGCAAACCGGCTCGTACTGATGTGACGGTATTGACATGCCACATTGTTTCCCAACCAATACAAATGGATAAAAATTTGAGCACGCAACAGGTTCTGACTCATGTGCAATGTGTATTGCATACGGGCCGGACCCATCAAATTCGCGTTCACCTATCCCATTTAGGTTTTCCTTTAGCTGGTGATGATTTATATGGCGGTCATTTAGATCATATCCATCGTCAAGCATTGCACGCTGGCTACCTAGCTTTCATCCATCCTATGACACAGGAGTATATAGAACTACGGGCCCCTATGCCAACGGATATGAAAGATTTACTATATCTCTAACAGATTCATCTAGAAAACCTTATAAAATTGTGGTGCTTTATATCGTTTCTTGATATACTAACAATGAATAGATATGTATCATCATAAGTTGATGACAATACTTTCAAAATACATACAATCGGCTATAAAGCCAAGGAGGACAACATGCCATTAGTAACGACTACGGAAATGTTCAAAAAAGCTTATGAAGGCGGCTATGCAGTAGGTGCTTTCAACGTTAACAATATGGAAATCGTACAAGGTATCGTCGATGCAGCAAAAGAGGAACAATCCCCTCTTATTTTGCAAGTATCTGCAGGTGCTCGCAAATACGCAAAACACATTTACCTTGTAAAACTTGTGGAAGCAGCATTGGAAGATAGCAATTTGCCAATCGCTCTTCACCTTGACCACGGCGATTCCTTTGAAATCTGTAAAGATTGCGTAGACGGCGGTTTTACATCTGTTATGATTGACGCTTCTCACCACGATTTCGACGAAAACGTAAAAATTACAAAACAAGTTGTTGAATACGCTCACGCTCACGGCGTTGTAGTAGAAGCAGAACTTGGTCGTTTAGCTGGCGTCGAAGATGACGTTAACGTATCCGATGCAGACGCTCGCTTCACAGATCCAGAACAAGCTGCTGAATTCGTAGCATTAACAGGCGTTGATTCCTTGGCTATCGCTATCGGTACAAGCCACGGGGCTTACAAATTCAAAGGCACACCATACCTCGACTTTGAACGTTTGGAAAAGGTTGGTAAATTATTGCCTAACTTCCCTATCGTATTGCATGGTGCTTCCTCCGTATTGCCTGAATTCGTAGCAAAATGTAACGAATTTGGTGGCAATATCCCTGGCGCACAAGGCGTACCTGAAGAAATGCTTCGCAAAGCAGCGCAAATGGCGGTTTGCAAAATCAACATCGATACAGACCTTCGCCTTGCTATGACTGCATCTGTACGCGAATACTTGGCACAAAATCCATCCGAATTTGACCCTCGTAAATATTTAGGACCTGCTCGTGACGCTATTAAAGGCATGGTAGCTCACAAAATTAAAGATGTATTAGGTTCTTCTCACAAACTATAATCTATGGCTAGTGGATTTGTAAAAGGAACCTTAATCTTAACCATTGCCGGTTTCGTAGTGAAAGCCATCGGTAGTATCAACTGGATTCTTCTCTCCCGTATCTTGGGCGGGGAAGGCATCGGGATCTACCAGATGGCCTTTCCTATCTATTTGTTACTATTACAAATTTCGAGCGCAGGTGTGCCGATTGCCATCTCTATTTTGACGGCAGAACGATTAGCATTACACGACTTTGGTGGTGCTAAACGAGTATTTAATATTTCTTTCACAATGTTGACCATTACGGGATTTATCGCCAGCTTGGCCATGTACTTTGGCGCAGATTGGCTTATCTCTAGCGGTCTCATTGCTGAAAGCCGTGCCTACTACTCAATCATCGCACTTGCTCCGGCAGTATTCTTTGTAACGTGGATTTCCTGTTTCCGCGGCTACATTCAAGGTTATGAAATGATGACCCCAACAGCGGTCAGCCAAATCGTAGAACAACTATTGCGCGTTATCGTCATGCTCGGTGCAGCGGCCATCTTATTGCCATATGGCTTACCTGCTGCAGCTGGCGGTGCTAGCCTAGGTGCTGGCGTTGGAGCCTTTGGTGCCTTCCTCGTGCTCTTGTACTATTACTACAAATTGCCTAAGGCTAGTAGTACGGGTGAAAGCTACGATGGTCCACGCGAATCGGCCAAGGAAATTTTATCGCGACTGTTATCGTTGTCCATTCCGATTTCCTTAGCCAGCATCATGTTACCATTAACGGCCAATCTTGATTTGCTCATCGTACCACGTCGCCTATTAGACGCTAATTTCCCGATGAATGAAGTAACAGAACTGTTTGGTTATCTTACAGGTATGGCAGTGCCGCTCATCAACTTGGCTACCATTATTACAGCGGCCCTTGCTACGAGCATAGTACCAGCCATCTCTCATGCTTTTGCTAAGCGAGATCATGAAGGTATTTACGAACGCACTGCTGGTTCTATGCGCTTAACATTTATGGCAACCGTACCATTTACGGTACTATTATATGTACTCGCGGCACCAACTGTTACGTTGATTTACAATGCACCTAAGGCAGAACTGGCAACACAAATCACAGCGTTCTCTATCTTCTTCCTCGGTGTACACCAAGTTACAACAGGGATTTTACAAGGCCTTAACAAGCCACGTATTCCGGTTATTAATATGGGGATTTCATTAGTAATCAAAGTCATCCTGAACTGGACATTAACGGCCATTCCTTGGCTCGGCATCGGTGGTGCCGCTTGGGCAACCGTTGCAGATATAGGCTTTGCGGCATTACTCAATTTGATTTACATCAAAAAATACACAGGCTACTTCCTCGATATTTCCCTTCTATGGAAAAACGTGGTCAGTGCCGGTGTCATGGGTATACTCATCTTCTTGAGCTACCACTACCTAACAAATATCTTACCAATGTGGGCTAACTTCATACTCACAGGTATCGAAGGCTTATTACTCTACGTTATCATCATGGTTCTCTTAAAAGGACTTAATAAAAACGATGGTGCTAGCATGCCACTCATTGGTAGATTCTTTAGATAATTACATATACAAATAGTAAGAGGACCGACTCATTTGAGCCGGTCCTCTTTTTACTAAGCGATATATATGCATCGCTTAATATAATCATATAGAATCACAATCTATAATAATTTATTTTTTCTTGTTCAATTGTTCCGATATATTTCGTTCAATTAAAAACTTTGGCATGCCTAAACCCAATTTAAATCTACCATAATCCTCTTTATTATGCTTATAATCTACATATTGAACGATATCACGTAATTTAAAGTTGCTTACATGTACATCATGAGGTTTGACCATATAATGAGTATAAAGATGTGTATCATCAAATACAGTCATTATAAACAAAGTAGTCTTTTCACCCTTAACTTCATAATAAGCACCTGGTAAAGCATCATTCCATACAGTAGCAAATTGAATAGGCTTACCTTCATTTAATTGATCTGCACCAACAAATCCAATTAGAGAATGATACATCATATTCTGTTTCTTTGGGTCATCCCGTTTAAAAAGTGGTCTAACGGAAATAGACTCTTTAATTTTACCAGACTTAAAATACTCGACTTGAAAACCATTTTTAGTGACTTTTGTACCTAAGGATTTACTATTTTTTAAAATTCTGAACGTAAAAGGTCCTCTATGTACTTCAGAGGTATATTCTAATATATCACTAGCAGGTTTTACAGACGGCAATACGATGTTAGCCAAACGATTCATAGTGGCTTTAACTATCGCATCATCACCTTGAGCTCTTAGCTTCTTAACTACTCCTTTTGGAAGACTATACCCAATATGATAAGAAATCGTCGGCTGTTTTGGCATAGTAAAATTGATTGTTCCTTCTACCAAATCATTCTTATATACAATTGAATCCCATGTAGCCTTTTCAATGGTTGGATATGTAAAAGTATTAGCACCTAACACCTTTTCACTAATTTTTTTATTACCTGCTATGGGATTATATTTTTTATAAAATACTTCTTTCATAGCATCAGAATTTAACTTACTATATGATATGTTCGTATCTTCCCAATTATCACCCTTAGGCTGTGGTCTTAACTCGTAATACCATTCCCCATTAGGTGTTACTAATCCACCAGCACTGATTAGTTCTTTATGCTTACCCATACTTCCCTTAGCCTGAGCTACAATGCTTGGTTGAGGTATAGTAAATTTTATATTCGCTCCGTTTTCTTTTAAGATAAACACAGTACTAGAGTATCTAACACCATGATTTAATTCTCTTGTATGATATATATCCATTGGTGTTTTCGACATATCATAATTAGGAATCGATTTATTATCTCTTGTAACCTTTTCTACAATTCTTTGATCCATTTGTCTAGATTGTGAGGTATTCTTTCGATAATTTTGATATTCATCAGCAGGTATAGATGCATCAGCGCCAGGAATATTTACATCTATCGCATAGGACTGCCCCATGCAAAATGTTAATCCAAGTAAACCTAATGCTATTACACGTTTCCAGTTCATACATTCTCTCCTCAATTTATACTCTACATTCTAAGACTCATTATACCTAATTATTAATTTTTTATCAATTTTCTATAAATTCATTTTAGAATCATCCATTATTAGCTATATTTACATAAACGCAATTCCTACTTGCATAATATGTTATAGTATATTTTAAGGAAATGAATTATAATTATACTGTACTTGATGTACAGTATTTTACACATTGAGGTGATAGTATGAAAAAACCATTAATCGGAATCTCCGGTAATACGCTACGCGATACCAGCGGCGCTTATGTCGATTTAATCCGTTCTTACGTAAATCAAGATTATGTCCGTTCCATCGAGGAAGCGGGCGGTATTCCTATTATTATTCCTTTCACGGAAAATTTAGAGCAAGCAAAGGAAACCATCGATATTGTTGATGGCCTACTCCTTACAGGTGGGCATGATGTGTATCCACTCAATTATGGCGAAGAGCCATTACGAGGCATCGGCGATGTATTCCCTGAGCGCGATCAATTTGATTTTGCGTTGCTTGCAGCAGCAGAAGCACGAAATATTCCTGTATTCGCCATCTGCCGCGGTTGCCAAATCGTGAATGTCTATCGTGGTGGCTCTTTATATCAAGATTTACCATATGATGAAAATTGCACAATTAAGCACAGCCAAAATCAAACGCCTGCATTACCTACGCATACGGTGGAAATTGAACCTGATTCTAAATTAGCGAAAATCATCGGCACAACCACATGGATTACAAATTCTCATCATCATCAAACGTGCCGAAATATTGGTGAAAGCCTAGTTGTTACAGGCCGTGCCAAGGATGGTACAGTAGAGGTATTAGAAGATACGAGTCGTCCATGGTTCGTAGCAACTCAATTCCATCCAGAAATGATGCATGTGAAAGATGTACATGCAAAAATATTATTTAAAGCCTTCGTAGATGCTACTAAGGAGGCCAACTAATGAATAAGAAAAGTAAATTTGGATTTTGGAGTATTGTACTCCTCGGTATCAATGGTATCATTGGCACAGGGATTTTCCTATTACCGAATAAGGCCTATGCCATCATTGGGTCAGCCAGTTTAGGTGTCCTTTTATTTGATGCGGTCATTGCAGGATGTATTGCCTTGTGCTTTGCCGAAGCGGCCAGCCTATTCACACGTAATGGTGGCCCTTATCTATATGCCAAACATGCATTAGGTGACTTTTGGGGATTTGAGGTAGGCGTCCTTAAATGGATTGTAACCGTTATTGCTTGGGCCGCCATGGCCGTTGGCTTTGCCACAGCATTAGGTGCAGCAGTGCCAGCCTTAAGTGGCGATTTTGCAAAGGATGTCATTTCTTTCATATTAATCGTAGGCTTAACAATCGTAAACATATTCGGTGTTAACGTGTCTAAGTTTGTAAATAACTTGATCACAATCTCTAAATTAGTACCTCTCGCCCTATTTATCGCTATTGGTATATTCTTTATTAACGGCGCTAACTTTACACCTGTATTCCCACACGATACCTATGTAGAAGGATCCTTTGCACAAGCAGCCGTTCTTCTCTTCTTTGCGTATACAGGATTTGAGGTTATTGCCATTGCCGCAGAGGATATGAAGAATCCTAAAAAGAATTTACCGCGTGCCATTATCATGTGTATGCTACTCGTATCAGTCCTATATATGGCCATACTTGCCGTATCTATTGGTGTTCTAGGATCAGACCTTGCTAATACAAAAGCACCAGTACAAGATGCTTTCAATGTAATTGTAGGCCCAATCGGCATGTATATTGTATTAGCAGGTACATTGATTTCTATGGGCGGCATTAACTTTGCCGAAGCCTATTACGCACCTCGTATCGCAACATCCATGGCCGAAGACGGTATGTTACCAAGTGCCTTAGCTAAACGTAATCGTTACAATGCGCCATATGTAGCAGCGATTGTCACCGCTATTGCCAGCGTACTACTCGCCTGGTCCGGTTCATTTACAACCCTTGCTGCTATTAGTGCGGTATCCCGTTTTACACAATACTTACCAACATGTTTAGCAGTCATCATATTCCGTCGTAAATGGGCAGATAAAGAACGGTCCTACACAATCCCTGGTGGTTACACAGTTCCAATCATCGCCATTGCTACATCCCTTTGGATGCTAGGCCAAGCCCAAACAAACCAATTACTTTGGGGTCTAGGTGGCTGTATCGTCATTCTTCCGCTCTACATTTGGTACTGGCGCAAGAAAAAAGCTGGTATAATCAAAGAAAAAGAAGATATGTAATTACATTTTTGTATACAAAAGAGGCAGGAGCTCGCTCCTGCCTCTTTAAAATTAGAACAGGCCTGTTCTATTTCTGAACACACCTATATAAGGTCCCCCAAAAATTAGTACAGGCCTGTTCTAATTTTTATGGACATGTATGATGTACCGATCAATAATTCGTAAAAGGTTCTTCTTCTACAGGTTCGGTCAAATCTTCTTCAATATAACCGTATTCATCAATGGATTCTTCTTCATCGCGCGTATCAATGTATATACTAATAACAGCTAATGCGCCATGTTCGTTAAGGCTCACGATAAGGCTCATAGGGCCATAGACTAAAATAAGATTATCCTCTTCATCACGGATGATATGTGGTACAGCAGCAAAATTCTGATTCATAAGTTGATCAAAGTAGTCCTCTACATCGAGGCCATTTTCTAATGTAATGGATTCTGCATCACCTTTTTGGAACACTACCTTGGTATCTCCGTCGATGAATTGGTAAAAATCATCGATATCAAAATTATCTGTTTCAAGCCATATGCTGAGGGCCGCAATCCAGTCTTTCACAGTGTGCGGCACAATTGGGAAACGATATGGTGTTTCATCTAAGGATAAACGAAGATCATCGTATTCAAACGCATAATTTTCTTGGCTAGAAACGATGCGGTCAATACGGCCATCCTCATTGATATCAACAAACAACATATACGCATATTGATCGCCCTCTTCATAAGCAACGGTCAAACCGTGACGGTCCTCATGAAATAAGGCGCCTTCTTCGTAAACCTCTGTAATATGCATAATACGACAGATAACAGGTACATGGTCAGATTGAATGGAATCAACCATGGCCGTTAAAAATTCTAAGCTTTCACGTTTATTACGAGCAATAATGCCTCGCCCCGTAGAAACATATTCGCAATCATCGTCGAGCATGGCTTCAACACCATGAAGATTTGCGGATTCTAACGTGGCTTTCATCAATAATAAAGATTGTATTTCAGTCATACTAATCCTCCAAATATTTTCAACTAGTATACTAATTGTATCATAGACTAATTTAAAATTCTCGGTTCATATCATATAATGGAATAAGATTATATAAATTTTGGAGGTCCCCATGAAATATACAACTATTGTATTCGATTGTGACGGCACATTGCTAGATACGTTGACAGATTTACGCAATGCGGTGAATTATGTATTGCGCGCTCATGATTTGCCAGAACGGTCGGTTCCTGAGGTGAAAGCAGCCCTTGGCAACGGCGTTGCACATTTGATGCGTCAATCACTGCCAGATTCCATTTCGGAGGCTGAATTCAACACCTATCTCGACGAATTTAAAGCATACTACGGAGAACATCTACAAGATTACACAGCCCCATATCCTGGCATGCTTGATGTATTAGACACATTACGTGCTAAGGGATATAAACTCGCCATTGTTTCTAATAAAATTCAAGAAGGCATTACACCACTAAACAAGGAATACTTTGGTGATCGTTTACCAGTAGCTATCGGCGAACGCCCTGGATTACAACGTAAACCAGCACCAGATATGGTACTACAAGCATTAAAAGAATTAGGTTCGACCCAAGATGAGTCAATCTATATCGGCGACTCTGAAGTAGATGTAGCGACAGCCAAAAACTCTGGCCTACTATGCATCGGCGTTACATGGGGATTTAGAGACGAACAATTACATGAAGATTTAGGTGTCAAACACATTGCTCGAAAGGCAGAAGATATCGTAACGATTATCGAAGCGCTTAATGCATAAGAAAACGACTAGTACCATATACATATGTATATGGTACTAGTCGTTTTCTTATAAAATTAATGATATTATATCTAATTAAACTAAAGATTTACGAACCTCATTACATAAATCTATACAAATATCCACCTCTCGGCCCTTAACCCCTAATGGTATATCTAATACTAAATCTAAACCATAATCTTCAGAAAAAGAAAATCCTGGTCCTACCCGTTGTAAAGCATCATGAAACTCTTGTAACTGTTCTGGGATATTAATTAGAGCCTTAACTAATTCACTTCTCCTTGATCCTAAATAAACAGTAGCCAAATCGTATAAATCCCGAGGATGTAAAGATGCACCTCTAAAGAAAACCTTCTTAGTTACAATTTCTATATCATCATCCACAAATATATTCTGATTAAATACATGCTTTAATGTGGGTAAGTAATCACTTACCTGAAACGCCTTTACAAAATCAATTTTTCCTTCTGGATAAGATAAAGAAATAAATCGTTCTCCTTCTTGATAAAAATCAGCATCTTCGGCTACATCATTTAACTTTGGAGATAGTCCATTAAAATATTGTGTATTCGAAACAAATATGTCTACGTCCTTACTTAAACGATGATGATAGTTAAGCATTAAAATAGTTCCACCACCCATGGACCATTGACTATTATCGATATTAGCATACTCTAAGATTTTAATGGCTTTTTCCAAAAGCAATTCTGTACGAATTCGTTCACTCTCCATAAATCGATCCTTCTACAGTACTAACAGCCGGGATATGCTTTACTTTGTTATATAATTGTTCCATTTCGAATGGTGTAATATTTTGTTCTACCATAAATTTACGTCTATTTTCTGGTTTTACCTCTCTAAAGAATTCAATCACATATCTCTCAAATTTTCCTAATTCTACACCTGATTTTATTAAATTAACAAAATTAACTATAGGTAAACGTTTATAACGAATACTAATTTCACGCTCTACAAATTCGGATACTGTTATCTTTGGAACAAAAGCCATGAAATCACCTCTTTTCTAATTTAATAATATATCCCTATTAATTTAATAATAGCTTCTTTAAATATTATAGGTCAACTGTTACTCCTTATTTATTCCATTATACATCAAACTAACATACGTTTAAAATTCAAATAAAAATACCACATTATAAAAATAAAATCTTCTTATAATGTGGTAATAATTAAGCTTTACATCCCAAACAGTGTTAATATTTCCATAATAACGGGTATAACGAATACGAATAATACGGAGCTAATGGTTACGAGTCCCGTTGCAAATGGCAAATCAGAACCTGCTTCATTCGCTACGATTGGCAATACGGCGATTACCGGTCCTGCAGATTGAACGATGAATGTAACGACCGCAACGGGATCCAATGTAATGCCCATGAAGTATTTTGTAGCATAGATAACGCAGAACATAATAAATGGGGCTACGGCGAAACGGCCAATGATACCACCGATAGAGTCCTTATTTAAACGCATGCTTTTAAGGCCCGCATCATGTAATACGATACCAATATATAGCAAGGATAATGGTGTTACCATATTCCCTATATAGTTTAACGTATTATGTAATACCGTAGGCAATGGAATTTGAGCATATAAGAATACTAATGCCAAGAAAAAGCCCAATAATGGCGGTGGCAATAATTTTTTCCAAGAAAACTTGCGTACCAAGGTGCGGAAGCTTTCACCATGGCTAGCACCATTCGTAGGCAACGGATCAGCCTCAATCAGGAATACGCCAAACATCCATACAGATATGGTATTACCAATATAATACAGCAAGAAAAACGGTAATGCATCAGGTCCAAACAATGCAATCTGTACAGGTAGTCCAATAAATAAACAATTATCGTTAACTACCATATTGATAAAAATACCGCGGCGTCCCCGTGGGACATGTACAATTTTCATCATAATAAACGCTATGATGTACGATACTACATAGGTCATCATCACGACGAGTAATCCATACCGCAAGTCCCACAAATCCGATGTTTGCACATTGTGAAGCACGGACATAAATACGCCGACCGGCAAAATGACGGACATGATGAGCCTCGATAGATTTGAGCTAAATGTATCATTAAACATGCCCCGCCCTTTTAGGAAATACCCAAGCGATATGAGCAAAACGATAGGCATGATGCTTTGTAATGAAGTAAGAAAAACCATATAACCTCCTACATACTTTATATGTAGTATATCACAAATGAAGCCTCACGCGTTTCGTAATGGAACCAAAATCTACTGTGCGCATACATTTCTCCAATGGTCAAGAATTATGTTAAATCCATATGCAATACCCAGTTTTTAGAGGAATTAAACCAATAAAACCGGCTACGATTTGTAATTATCCTTGTAAATACTCACTCGTTCAATCATGCATTTTAAGCATTATTGCTATTACCTGTAGTATTGATTCAAAAGTGTGATGTATGTTACATTTATGAGGCAGTGCTTTCATGGCACCTATAGTTGTAGTTAGTTGATTGAGAAACGAGGAACACATGGAAAAGGAAATTAAACGAGTTGAAATGAGCGAAAATGTTGCTGACCCGACAGGTCTTGGTTTACTTGGTCTCGCGATTGTATGTTTTGTAGTATCTACATCCCGCGTTGGCTGGTCTGGTCCAACAACATCTGTTATTGTCCCTTGGGCTGTTTTATTAGGCTCTTTAGCACAATTGATAGCGAGTTATTTTGATTTCAAAAAAAATAATCCTTTCGGATCTGTTGTATTTGGTGCATACGGTTTATTCTGGTCCGCTATGGCTGGTGTTTGGTTAATCCAAATGGGGTCCTTCGGTCCTGAAATCCAAAAAGGTTTCGATGTAACACAATTGGCATTCGCCTTTGTGGGCTTCTTAATCTTCTCTATCTTTGGCACCATCGCATCTTTGAAAACCAACAAAGTTGTATTCGCTATTATGCTATTAATCTGCTTTCTATTCTTCGGTCTTGCAACAGACCTATTCTTAGGTGGCAAAACAGGCTTCTTCGCCCTTGCAGCATGGTCCGAATTATTCATCTCCCTCTTGGGCTTCTACGGTTCTGGTGCCGTACTTGTAAACAAAGTATTTGGCAAAACTGTATTCCCTATGGGTAAAAGCATCTTATAATTGATTGAAAACTAGATAATACAATTAAAGGTCTATATATTACTGAGCTGTAGTATATAGACCTTTTTTCATTACATATTCTATTAATAAGAAACTTTAAAATATAAGAAACTCCTCAGATAAAGGCTGTATCTTTTGATTCGTAAGCGAAACTTTATCTTTTATCTTTACAGATTCTGCTATAAAACGTATTTCATCACGACTAAGCTTAGTATCTTTTAAGTTATAGGCAATCCAATTTACAAGCATCCTATTGTCATCATATGTAAGTACAACGATTAAAGAATCCCCATCCGGATTATATACATCAATTAAAGCTGAAGGAATACCATCATTCCAAACAATAGCATATTGCGGATCTTTAACACCTAAATTTACACCAATATTAGTCATTAACTCTAACATTTTAGTATACTGAGCAGCCATGCTTTTGTCACCAAGTTGACTACGATTCACATACACACACTGTTCGTACCCAACTGTTTTATATATATGAATTGCATCATTATTTATATCATATCCAATCTCCTGATGTGAACCTTTAGGCATCTTATAAACAAATCCGTATAACTCTTTGCTTTCAGAATATGAATCTGTATCAGGTAAAAGCTGAATAGATGGCACTATATAATTAGCAATCATATTTTCTACATGACGATCAATCAATGCACCTTCAGAACCGCCCCCATTATAAGTAAATGCCATCTGATAGGATTTTGACTTATTCTTAGGATTTTTAAACTGAATACCTGTCGTATATATTTCGTTATTGTCTTTAGATTGCTGCTTTTCTTTAAACCACAAAGCAGATCCTATAGATGGATTAGAGAATTTTTTAATGTCACGATGTAAATCACGATTTTTCTTATTTAATTGATTTAAATGCTGTGTTGTATCTGCCATAATAGAAAAATCAATTTTCTGATTATTGATTTCTAAAGTCTGTCCATCCTGTTTCTGAGTATACATACCATGCTGGCTTGAAAATGGCATTACTAATCGCATACTATCCGTATCAGAGTGTAGACGAATGATTGTACTATGTGCTTGCACAGCACGTAAAGTATTCTTACTATATTGAACTTGTCGACTAATTTCATAATCTCGATAATGGTAAGATTTTAATTTCTTAGCTACATGTTCTTCCTTATCTGATAACGCCTTTTCTAAACTTTCATTCGTATAATTATAATTCTTATACGCCTCTACAGGAACAGTCCTATCAGCACCAGGTATATTAATGTCTATAGCCTGAGCAGGCGTAATGATAGCTACGCTAATAGTCATAGCTAATACTATATGCTTTAACACAATGTATCCTCTCTCTAACATAATATATTCATATTATTTATAGCTAAATTGCGCATCCATAATCATTTCTCGCAGTTGCTCAATGCGAACACCGTTTGGCAATCTATCTCTATAGAACTGCAATTTATAATAGTATCTAGTTCCTTCATAATCAGTAACTAATACCATGTCCGTCCTATTTTTTAATGGCCAGCCATACATAAATTCAGCAAGTAAACTGCGCACACCATCATTATTAACCTCTATTACATCATCCTTAATAGGCAATACCATCTTAACAGTCGGTTCAGGAATCGTTCTATCTTTAACAAGATTCTTAATCTCATTATCCAAGGACATACTACTATCATCAATAGATTTAGCCTTAACATGCATAAATACCCCATCAGAGGTTCTAAACACCCTACCATCAATATCTTTTGTTTCGCCCTGCGTTTCAATAGCATCCTTTAATACGCGGAATTGATATGGTCCGAAGAATTTTGTTTCTGTGAAAGTATCTAACGATTCATCACTTTGACCATTATGCACATTCGTAACACGTATCATTGGTGTTGTATCAATTGCTTGTGAAAGCACTGGTGTCGCTAGCAATACCCCAAGGCTGATAGCATATATAATTCGTTTCATCTCTACGCCCTCCACGATTATCGATGATACGGATAATCCTGTTCAATATCCTCTCTATAATCATCTTTATACCGGATTTCATCAATCTCTGCTGGAGTCAACACATGCCCCTGTGCATCAACATATTCACGAAATTCATTAAAATATATTCCTTCTATATCTGAAGGTTCTAATTGTGGTTCATACGATTCAATATTTCCGTATGTACGATTAACTTCGTCTAATATGCGATTCTGTTTCTCTATATCCGCATCACTATCTGTTAGATTATTCGATGATCTAGATTTTGCAATAAATGCAATGAGGATGACGGCAATGACTAAATACAACATAGGTCTCTCCTACAACACGACTACTATATTATTAATTGTAACATATGGGTTATATAAATTAAAAAAGTCAAGCAAAAAAGGTTCCTATTGGTCACCTAGGTGACTATTAGGAACCTCTAATCTATTTACTTTTGTTATTAACAGAACTATATTGAACTTGAGGCCTCTAAATGGGTCCAGTCTTTGCTAATCTTCTAGAGATTGGCGGTGATCAATATGAGTACATACAAAGTGCTATCTTTAATGATTTCCTTTGGCATACTTGTAGCGACCATTATCATGGCTGCAAAATGATTGACTTCTAGTTTCAAACTAGCTTTCTAACCGTGGCATGAAAAAAGGCCCGACAGAGAAGTCAGACCGTTTCTTCAAATTCATTATCGAGAAGCGAGAGCTGGCGACCAAACCATTTATGCCTCACTTTGATATAAATTATATCATATCTAAGCACGGAAGGGAATTGAACAATTTCCTTCCGTGTTTCATTTATAAACCTTCATGCATTCTTCGTTCATAGGTATCATCTTTAGGAAACAGATGGGCCTTCACATATTGATTCCAATAATTGCCTTTTATAATTTCCTTACCATTATATCGTATAGCAGCCCGCCCCTCATGATCAGGCGATTTACTATAAGTGGTAACAAAATATTGAATATGCCCTCGCAAGCTGATAGCAAGATATTCTGTTTCTAACTTATGCCGTATTCCAGACCACGTAGCCATAGGATTCACACCTCAACACACGAAACAAATATACACATTACTTAAAAGAATAATCCTGCTCATAGTCCTCTTAATAATCTAGTTTAGGACGAACCGCATCAACTTCATTGGGACTTAGTACATTTCATATTACTATTATTGTATCATAGTAAATCTACTTCACCCTTATAGGTATCTCCTAAGTTTGCAATCTTAGCATCTGAAATAATACTATGCAATTAGAGATTGGCGGTGAGGTTTCCATCAACTGAATCATTAGTATGATATAATATTAAATATTTACTAAGTTATGTATTTGAAAGGAGGAAAATATAATGCAACAATCATGGAAAATTGCATTTGCCTACATAGGTGTTATTGTAGGTGCAGGACTCTCGAGTGGACAAGATCTTCTACAATATTTTATAAGTTTTGGCCAAATAGGTCTTATTGGTGTTCTATTACTAGGTCTATTAAATGCCGCATTTGGTAAAATCATGCTTTCTTTGGGGAGCTACTATCGTGCAGACAATCATGAAGAAGTTTTTACACAGATTTCCCATCCGATCATTACAAAAATCCTTGATTTTGTTCTAATCGCTGGTAGTTTTATTATGGGCTTCGTTATGATAGCCGGTGCAGGATCAAACTTAGAACAACAATTTGGACTTCCTTTTTGGGTTGGCGGATTAATTTGCTCACTTTTAATCATAACCGTATCATTTATGGACTTTGATAAAATTACCAGTGTTCTAGGTGTTTTTACACCTATTATGATTGTAATGATATTCATCATTACAGGTTACTCTTTTATTGGTAAAAGTCATGATTGGACTACATTAGAGGCTATAGCCCACACAATCAAACCAGCCACAAGCAATGTATGGTTTTCTGTCATTAATTATTATTCTCTATGTGCTATGACAGCTGTTTCTATGGCCTTTATTTTAGGTGGTTCTGTTGTTCGAATTGGTATTGCAGAAAAAGGTGGCACTCGTGGCGGCCTATTAGTCGGATTAGTTGTTTTTATAGCTGCTATCTCTATTTTTGCCAATCTAGATACAGTAAAAGATGCAGATTTGCCGATTCTTGCTATTGCCAATCAAATTCATCCTTGGCTAGCATATATATATGCAATCACAGTCTTTTCACTTATTTTTAATACAGCATTCTCTCTTTTTTATTCTATTGCTAGACGTTTTGCCAACGGCAGTACAAAAAGAATGAGAATTGTTATTATTTCTGTAGTAATCATAGGATATATATGTAGTTTCTTTGGTTTTAAAGATTTGATTAGTATCCTCTACCCAATTCTCGGTTATATGGGACTATTACTCCTAATTATTCTTATTTATGGCTGGCTCCGTGATCGTAAAGATATCATTATGGAAAAATTCTTCCGAAGAAAGATGCTCCATTTATCATTAAAAAAACATAGTCCTCACAAAAATCTTTCAGAAAAAGAACGTGAACTATTCCATACATTAGGTGATATTAGTCAAGCAGATACAAAATCTCTTAAAGAAGATATTCATAATGAAGCAAAAGAAATACTTTCAAATACGGAAACAGTTCAAGAGCTAAAAGACTATGTAGAAGAGCATCTCTCAATAGACGAAGAAGTTATACATCAAAATATCAATATTCTACAAGAACAACAGGAAGAATCAAAATCAACTGAATCTTCTAAAGATAAACCTATCAAAAAGTCCAATATAAATAACAATGAAGTAAAATGAATAACGAGGAAATAATGACAGGTGTGGAATTAGAAATTATACTAAAAGCTGGAAAAATACTACTTAGCAGTGGCGCCGAAATCAGTCGTACAGAGGATACTATGAATTACATAGCAAGAGCTATGAATTTTAAATATTTAGAAGCCTACGTATCCAATAGAGGTATTTTTGCAACTGCTAAGAAAGCTGATGGAACTGAAATTACTCGTATTTATAACGTTCCTGAAGTCGATATTAACCTCAGTAAAATTGAATCTGTTAATGCTCTCTCCCGACGTATCACACAAAAAAATATTACTATTGAGGAGATTGAAAGTGAACTTAATCAAATTGATACCATGTCAGACTATTCTTTTTTTTGGAGATTTGTAGCTTATACGTTAGGCGCTTCGGGCTTTAGCTATGCAATTGGTAGTTCTATAACAGACTCTATAATTGCAGGTATTATAGGCTTAATATTAGGCGTCTTTATGTGTACGATTAAACGCATACTTAGCTCTGATGTATTGATTACCATTTTAGGTAGTATTCTGATAGCCTTATTGGGTAATCTCTTTATCCACTTTGAATTAGGCTCCAACCTATCAGTTATATTACTAGGAGCCATGATTGACATTGTTCCCGGAGTTCCTTTCGTCAATGCTATTAGAGAGTATAGCCAGAATAACTATAATACAGGAATAACCCTTATGATGGGCGCGTTACTTACCTGTATTTCAATGGCTGTAGGGGTCGCAGTAGTACAATCACTACTCTTCAACACACAAATGATTCCTCTTTATACCTCTAATTTAGATACTAATTCCTTAACCTCTATGTTTATGCGTAGTATAATGGCTGGTATTGGTACGACAGCATTTGCAATCTTATTCCGTGTAGCTAAACAACATTTTATCGATTGTACAATATTAGGATTCATCTCATGGTTCTTGTTCTTAACATTATCTTCACTACAGTCTAATGTTATGCTCTCCATATTTATCAGTGGTTTTATCATCGCCATAGCATCAAGAATATTGGCTGTTAAACGGAAATGCCCTGCTATAGTTTTCCTAATGACTAGCTTATTCCCTTTACTACCAGGGCTCAGCTTTTATCGATCCATTTATTATATGCTAATGGGACAAGAAACTATTGCCATTAGCTTCGCAAAAGAATCCTTTTTGATAGCTTTTACAATTGCTATATCTATCGTAATTGTAAAACATATAAAACCACCACGAATCAAAAAACACACTTATAAGTAATATAACCCTATAACAAATTCATGTAAATTAAAGCATTCTGTAATAGTTTAGTAACATAGTGACTTATATCACCGACAAAATATATTGTCAATTGGTATATTTATTTCATCTTCCTACTGGGCTGACGGATACGTAGAATTGACTACATGCACAGTAGCACACATCGTGTGATAGCCGACCGTCTGGGCAAGCTTTTGTTCAGATGGTCTTTTTTTATTGCCATCTCATAGCAAATGCTTCTTTATCAATTTTTGATAATCTCACGTATATGAAAGGAGTTTTTTTATGAGAAATCGTTGGCTTATCGCACTTGCAGCTATTGGACTACACATATCCATCGGTAGCGTGTATGCATGGAGCGTGCTCACGCGCCCTATCATGGTAGATACGGGATTTACCTTATCACAAACGACATGGACATTTTCACTAGCCATTCTAATGCTTGGTCTATCTGCAGGGTTTCTTGGATCCTTTGCAGAGAAAATTGGTCCTAAAAAAAGCGGCCTCCTCGCCATGTTATTTTGGGTAGCAGGTCTATTCGGTACAGCCTATGCACTTAGCATCCATAGCCTTACCTTACTATATCTATTCTACGGTATCATAGGCGGTATTGGACTAGGTATCGGCTACATCACACCAGTTTCTACGCTCGTAAAATACTTTCCAAATCGTCCTGGATTTGCTACCGGATTAGCTATAATGGGATTCGGATTTGCCTCCCTTATTGCAGGTCCTCTTATGCAGTACCTTGTGGCTCATGTGGGCTTGGTAAATAATTTCATTATCCTTGGTATCACCTATCTTATAGTTATGAGTGCTTCTTCCCTTTATTTGAAAGCACCTACGCCAAAAGAGCCGACACGCTCTAATCAAGATAAATCTACCATGTACGTACATAATCACGGTATGCTAGCTAATGATGCTATGAAAACATGGCAATTCAGTGCTCTATGGTGGGTCTTCTTTGTTAATATTACCTGCGGTATTGGGCTCCTATCTCTAGCATCCCCAATGGCACAAGAAACCATTAGCATGACACCAGCAGCTGCGGCCTCTCTAGTCGGTATTATTGGCATTTTCAATGGTGGTGGTCGCATTCTATGGTCCACTATCTCTGATTTCCTTGGGCGAGCACAAACTTATATATTATTCTTTATCATGGAAATCATTGCCTTCTATTTACTGTCCCAAACCAATAGTGCATTAACATTCCAGATTTTAATACTCCTCATTATCACCTGTTACGGTGGAGGCTTCTCTTGTATGCCAGCATATCTTGCAGACCTCTATGGTATACGTCAACTCTCTACTATTCATGGCCGTATCTTAACAGCTTGGGGCTTAGCCGGCATTGCTGGTCCCATGATTGTATCGTACTTTCACGAAGCAGGATATGGCTATTCCATGGCTTTAGTGTGCTTTGCAGGTTTATTTGTATTAAATACAGTAATTGCTATAGTCTTAAAAGTGTATGGCAAGAGGGACCTTGACAGCTGACACCTACATGTAAACATGAAAAAAGGCCCGACTGTGAAGTCAGACCGTTTCTTCAATATTAAAATTCGAGAAGCGAGAGCTGGCATCCGAACCATTTATGCCTCACTTTGCTATCAATTATATCATAAAAAATCTACTTCGCCCTTATATGTATCACCCAAGTTTGAAATCTTCGCATCAGAGGCGATTCCTGCTAGTGCTGGCAAAGTCTTTCGATTCGCATCATATTTATAATGGATTGTATGTATATAAAGATTATGTGCATCTTGCGTGCTAAATCGCCATTCACTAGTACCATCTTCATATTCAAATGTTACCAGCACGCCAGGAACACCATCATTCCATATATACGTATGGCTACCACTACGCATATTCTTTCTAGTTTTTAACTGTGCTTCAGAGATTGTGACAATGTCAACAAGATTAGCCCAGATTTCCCCCTTATGCTCAACAGGATATACTTCTATCATCTGCGAAATACCTGTAGGATCCTTATATATTTTAATATGCTCATTACCGGATGCTTCCTCAACGGCATCATTTAACACACGATAATTGTAGTTATTAAAGCTTTCAAAATGACTATCCTTATTTAACCGTTCTAATGAAGTAATATTAGGCACAATGTAATTAGCGATAATATCCTCGATGCCTCGTTTACCAATACCGCGCTCGCCATCTTCTCTAACCATCAAGGTAAGTACATATTGCGTATCAGGCTCATTATTTAAGGCAAAAGAAATATCATTTGCCACAAAGGTAGGATCGCCTTTAGTTTTCATGGTACTCCAACGGCCATTAATAACCCTTTCCCCTTTGAAAGTGCTACCATCAATACTGGATATATCAAACTGATCTTGATTCATATGTGACCATTGTTCCTGCAATGCAGAACGCACATAGCCTTGCTTTAATTCATTATAGGATCTGCCCAAATACTGAGCACTTTGCTCATACGGATGATGATCCACAACTAAACTAGTATAAATAAAAGGATGGTTAAATGTATACACCAATGTATTAGTATCTTTCACATTCGGAATAGGGGCAGATTGTGTGCCACCTTTGAAAGCTGGAAACGGCAGTGTATAGGAAAGCCCGCCCTTATCAGTATGCATATGGACTTCGGTTACAGCATTATATTGGGCACGCCACATAGAATAGTTTAAATTTCTACGCTGCTCAGCATTCATCTCATCAACACGATATAGCAATCTAGCCGCATCACTAACCTCCGCAACACTAGTAGCATTATAGATTCGTTCATTAAGAATACTATCCATCAAATCATTCTTATAAAAATCAGCACTAGAATGCTTAACTTTTGCATTATACCCAGGCAACTCATTAGCATTGCTGCAACCACTCAAACAAAGTACCGCAATCAAACCACCGAATAACAAAGATTTTCTAAACATAAGCTCTCCTCAATACATACTAACTATATTTTGTATATTGTAATGTACTTATGTAGTAATAAAATGATAACAAAAGAGGTTCCTACTATCACAAAGGTGATAAAAGGAACCTCTTAACTATTCTTCTACTATTTCAATGTTTCAGGAACTTTGCCATTAAGCCATGCTGGTTTTTTTATATATTCATTTAAATTTTTAAAATCTAAGTATTCTAACATATTACGTAATTGCATATGTGTATATGGAGCTTTTCCATCAATGTACTCGATAGTAATATAATACAAATGCATTTTATCAAAGTAGGCCTGAGATAATACAGATAATTTATTTGGATTATATTGATCAATTAAAAGACCTGGACGTCCATTATTCCATACAGTGGCATATTGTATAGGTCTATCATCTGGCGCATATGGTGTATATCTAGAGTTCTCAAAATTACTAATAACGCCTTTAAAATTATAAAAATCATCCTTTGGATACACATTCTTAGTTTTATCTACAAATATAATTAAATTTTGATCTCTATAAATTTTTCTATCAAAGCTACCATACTTAACTATATCACTATCCAATTTTGCAGAATTAGGCACCTTATATATTAAATTCGCCCAGCTTTCACTATGACTATAAGCATCCAAACCATCTATACTTTGCATTGATGGCAATACATAATTAGCCATTAAAGACTCTCTAGTAAGGCTTAAATCTGAGGACTTGTTAACTCGTATATACCCAGCAGTATATTCACGGTCTGTTTGACTAGAAAATCTTGTACCAATAAAATATGTTGTCCCTAGCCGTTCATCGCTCGTAATGGCCCAAATACCTTTATCAACCTTTGGATATAGGAACTCACCATTCTTATCATCAGATATGATGCGGTCTGGAGTGCTTTGCTGAGCCTTATACAACAGAACACCATTTTCAGTAGATATAATCCCAAACCCTCTATTGTTTTTACCTTCTTCAAGCTTATACTGACCACCTAAACTATGCTCAGGGGCAGTAAATTTAAAACGATTCTTACTATCATGGACTAATACAACAGTAGACTCTTGTTGCTGGCCACCCGTAGTATATATCTCATATGCATTTTCAGGAATGCTTGTATCAGCACCAGGCAAAGGTCGATTACCAGCTGGGACTTGGACATCTACTGCGTTAACATTTATTGTGAAAGCTAAGACAAATATAAGGATTAAGGTAATAAATTTTGCTCTCATGGGTCGAAACTCTCCTAAAATAACTATGATAAATATATTGTAACATCGTTATTATTAAGAAAAAAAGACCTGATATACGTCACATTTTTTCTAAATGAACTATTAATAATATCTTTGAAAAAATTTAATTCCAATGACTCTTAAAATGTTCTAATGAATGATTATCCGAAAATACTTTTTTTAATATATCAATAATTGCAGATTTATCCTTACCATTCAACTCCGCCTCCAAATCATCTATTGAATGAGAATTCACATCGAACAATTTCTCTGCTTCACTAAAATTTCTACACATGTTATCAATACAATTAAATTTTTCAAATGTTTCTAAAATCCGTCGTATTGGATTTAATAAGTACTCTGGTTTTGCATCTTCATTATTATATAACCAGTTGAGCTCTCGCCATAAAGCGTCATATGCAGTTCTAAAATCCTGTGTTTCATTTGAAATTAATTTAATATCCGTATGTGTACCATTCTTTATTAAATGATATGTACATTTTCTAGACAGCTTATTTTTCCAATATTTATAACGTGTATTTAAATAAAAATGTACATTATGAGTTAAAAGAAAAATCTGTTTGTCTTCATTATCTCTTATTAGTTTTTGTAATTGAGAAATAATTAGATATTGAGTTGTATCATCATTACTATTCATAGGGTCATCAAAAACAACTACTTGCGGTTTTGCTTCTGCTAACTCAATATTTTCTAAATTACAAATAAACCACAAAAATGCTACTATATTTTTTTCACCAGTGCTAAGTGATTTAATATCACGAACAGCTCCATTATAATCATGAATTATATAACTACCATTATGATTATCTAATTCAGATTTTACTAGTGTAAAAGATTTATTACCCAACCCTGCTAATAATCTATTTATAGTATCTGCGGCTATAGACTCATCTACGGTTTGCTTTTTCAAAGAATTAAGCTTTTCTCGTGCTTCTTGTAAATCTTGTTCTTTACCCTTAATATAACCTTCCTTGCAATCTAACTCAGCTTTTTCCAATATCAATTCTTCATTTTTTTTGAATAACCATACGAATCACATATTTGATATATTAAATCATTAAGCAAAATATCCCGTGCAGTCTTCTTAATATTTTCTAACTCACTACTTCTATTATAATTATCCACATATAACGCTTTATATGATTCAAAAAAACTATCAAAATCTTTATTATTATCAGAAAGATCAACTGGTTCAACTATCGAAAAGATATTACTTTGCTTCTCTTTTAATTTAGCTTCAATTACATCTAATATATTTAGTTTTTTCTCTCTAATTTCAGATAGTTGTAAATTTAAATCTTTAATCTGTGAATGAAATATCAGCATAAAACGAGATTCATCAATATTAATCATCTTCTTGACTGCTGTCCTTAATCTTTCAAGTTCATCAAATAGCTTTACAATATCTTGACTAGTTGTTTTCACAGCATCATTAAAATAATCTCTTAATACTTCTTTTCTCTCAGGTGATAAATTAGCTCCGCAAAATAAACAAGTACTATTATTTTCATGTAATGATATACCACTTTGTACCCAATTACGTTCCACATCACTATTAAATTTAAGTGTCGTTGGCTCTACAATATCCACTATTAATAATTGATTCACAGATTCTATGTAAGTCTCTAAAGATTCACATGTATATTCAATCATAACTCCAGTTTCAACTATAGCTTGATTAATATTAATTTTAGCAGTAATTCTCTCTTCGTCAGATGCTTTTTTTCTCAAGCTAATATCACTTTTAAAGCCATTTTTATTATAAGTAATACCAACTAGTTCACTATTTTCATTTTTAAGTTTACGAGCACTATTGATAAAAAATCTATCTAAATCACTTTTAACTTGCCTTACTTTTTCCAACTGGTTATTTAAATCCTTATATAATCCACTCTCCTTATTCCCTAGCTCTTTTTGCAAGTCCAATACAAGAGCTTCAGCCTCTTCTATTTTAGGCTGTAATTCAACATTTTTTATACCTAAAGTAATTGAATTAAGCTGCCCTTGCTCTGCAATAATCCGTTCATACCCCTGGAATACACGAACATCATAATCTTCACTATACTGTTCTTCTATACATGTTGCTATAGAAGACTTCCCTGTACCATTTTTACCATATATAAAGTTCTTTAATTTTAAATTATCAAGTCTGTTTGTACTAAAACGATCAATAGGTAATTCTATATTTTCTATCATATTAAATATCCCCTAAATAAAAAATAATGAGATTAAAATATAGATATTTATAACTGATACTCTAAAAAATTTAAAGTGATAGTTTTCAATCTTAGCGTTAATTCAAAACATTGTTTAACAAAAGTGATATTATTATTTATTATTCTACTACTATTTCAATACTCCCATTATATTTATTTTGTCCAAACATATTCTTTAAACCATACTCATCATTAATAAAATTTATAATACTAGAAAAATCATTTTCTTTTATACTGTTAAAACGAGTGGTTTCTAATCCCTGATTTAATACATATCGATATGAATCAAAACTATAAAAGCCTATATTTTTCTCTATATCTTCTTTTATTTTCATAGTTTTAGACAATAAGCAATAATACTGAAAATCAGGATCAATATATGAGGTATTGTTTGCTGGATGAGCCATTGCATAATGTTGATTTGGGGTAAGCATGATTAAATTTTCAACATAATCAGATATCATAGGATATTCAGACTGAGGGAATATATGATGAGCTTGAGTAGCATCAACCAACATTTCAGACTTCTGATAAACTTCACTTTGCCCATTATAATAACGTTTATTATATAAGCGAATGGCTTTTTTTGCTTTATCTACATTATATTTAGAAAGAGCCCAAGTTCTAGTAAAGCTATCTACATCATACTCATTTCGTGTTATCTCCTTACTTTTACCAGAAAGCTCATCTCTCCAGTTAAGACGATTATATTGTAAATCTGTCAGTAAAATATTATTTTTAGAAATTCTTCCTTTTATAGTACCTTTTGTTTTATAAGCAAATGAAAGAGGATTAAGTACTTTTGTAAAAATACGGCCACATTCTACATCTGTATTTATTTTTGTATTTTGTATGGTAAATTGAATAAATTCATTTTTCAATATATAAAATAAATCTTTTGATGGTTCATTCAAAAAGCATTCAAAAAACAGCCATTCTTGGCTATCTTTCAAAACTTTAGTTATATAATCTACTAAAAACTCTAACGCATTTGATGGTCGTAATGCAATTGACTCAAGAATATCTAAATTTATTATTCTAAATAAATTAGTATTCTTAACTTTTCGTGATGATAATATTCTACTATACTCTAATAATTTTATTGGCTGCCCAAAATATTTATCATACTCGTTCTTAGCCTTATTACTAGGGTCTGGTTTAGAAAATATTGAAATGACATTATTACGTGCATAGTCACTTTGCCATATGTCATTAACAGTAAATTCGATATCTAATGAACTATTCGTATATTCTAAAATACTATCAGCAATAATTGAAATCACATCATAAGTACATTTCTGATCCAACCATCTACCATTATTAGATTTTCTTATATCCAAGTCATATTGTTTAAAATAACTTTCATATCTCCCCATTAATATTTACCTCTTTATTTATGCCAAACCAAAAAACACTATTACTATCAATATTTAAAGACCGGGTCTGATAATTTCTAGCGCGAAAATAAAATTCCTTGAACTCTTCAGATGAAATATAATCCATATGCTCTCTAGTAATTTTTATACGTGTTTTAGGAATTAAAACAGCTAAAGAACCATTACAAACTACACCTTTAGGCTTCTTTACTAGTCTTGGGGAATAAGAAAGATTAGGAGTCAAAAATACATCTGATCGTTCACAGAAACGCCCTATAGCTAAGTTATGAATTTTATCTTTATTAATATATCTATCATACTTGTCAATATGGATTATTTCACCTGATTTACTGATATTTTGTGATTTTAGTACCCAAATTGAATTCGGTAATTCAAAATCTGACATCAGACTATTAGTTAACTGCCGATCTCTAAAGACCTCAAAAATGCCAAAGTGCATTTTATCAGCAACTTGATCAAATAAATTATCTCTATATATTATCCAATATGGAAAATTTTTATCCATAATATAAGTCGACTTTTTAATAGCATAGGTATTTTGTGGCAATGATTTAATTATAATTTTATGCATATCATTTGTATCTTTTCCAATGATAATATTTATAGTTTCAACCAAAACACCTTTAAAGCCCTTTTCACCGAAATCAATAATACTATTAATATTAAAGTTAGTTAGTAATCTTCTAGTATCATCATATTCAGGTGTATTTAATAAATTTTTGGGCATAACAAAAGAAATTAATCTAGAATACTTTAAAGCCTTCTCCAAAAAAAATTCTGCTAAATTTGTTGCCTTTTTATTATAATTATCAACTAATTTATTTTTTCTATATATACCTTTTATTTTCGTAAATGGGGGATTTCCTACGATTAAATCAACTTCTTCACCCTTATAATCTAAAAAATCTTGATTTATATACTCTATAGATACATTATCAGGGATTTTATCAGACCAAATCAATTTAACTAAATCTATGATTTTATCATCTATATCAAACACCTTTAATTTGATATCAAGTTTATCCTCATATCTTTTAAATATAAAAGGTAAAAAGTTACCAGCACCAATAGATGGTTCAATTATATCAATACAATCTTTATTAATATCAGGTAATAATGAAAAAATTTCGGTGATAATAGCTTTATTAGTATAATAAGCAGAATGTTCAGATCTTAAATTATTGCTAAGTTCGATAATTCTTGTTAGAGTTGACATATTATAAAAACTTTTATATTCTTCAATAAATTTTTTCAAATTATCATAATTATATAGATTTTTTTCATCTATTAAAGATAAAACTTTATTTCTATCAAGATTTTTCTTAGACAAAAATTCACCAATTTTTTTAGCAATTTGGAAGAAAATATTTGTAGGTACGGCTTCACCTATACTTTGTCTTATATTCATTTCATTTGCTTTAGATACTTTATATTTTTCATCATCACTTAAGGAATTTAGATTTTCTAAAGATAATTCAATCCATTTAAACTCATATGGAATTGTCATTAAACACATTAACTCTCTAATAGAAAATACTCTATTATCTACTGGATGTATTGTATTTTGACTTGCTAATTGGTCATTTCGTGTATGAATACATGGAGCGACTTTATTCCATATTTGTCGTCTATATTTATCTCCATTTTTAGATTTATTAATAACGATTTCTCCATTAATTACTTGATGTGGTTTTCGCATTATATCTACATTTTCAAAAGCACTCTGACCTTCATTTAAATTTTCGATCCATGCTTCCATCCGCTTTGGATATATTCTAAAACTATGATAAAAATCATTCTTATCATACTCACCCCATCGTAATGATTTAAAATCACCAATTACTTCCTCTAATGTTTTAGACTTCATATAATCAGGAAAAAGTTCAATACTACTTACATCATCTTCAAAAGTTTTATTTACACCTATCACTAAAGTTCTAGTACGTGAAGAATTACTTCCATAGTCTTTAAAATTAATAATTCTATGAGAAATCTCAAATGACGCTCCAAGTTCTTGATTTACTACTTTTCCAATTTCAACAATATTCCCATCTGGGCTTTTACATCCTGTTTTCCAAAATGCAGCTACATTCTCAAAAATAAAAAATTTAGGATTAATCTCTTTTACTAATTTTATACTTTCTGTCACCAAACTATTTCTATCTAAATCTTTATTATTTTTTTTATGATTTGCTACACTCATTCCTTGGCATGGAGGTGTAGCAATTACAACATCTATACCATCATTCCCCTTAGATTTCCAATGTTCAATCTCATCAAATATAGCTTTTTTTACAGTATTATCCTTAATATCCCCAGAAATATATCCCGATTCGTATTTACATTTTTTATTTATTCTTTGTATATTTAAACGTCGTTCAATATATTCATTTGTTGCAACACATTCAAATCCTGCCTGTTTAAATCCAAAGCACCCCACACCAGCTGAAGAAAATAAAGATATATAAGTTGGTTTATCAAATATCATATAAAAAATCCCTTAACTCATAAACATTTATTAATAATTATTTAATACTAATAATTCACGCAAATTATACTATCCGAGCCCTAAAATATAATATAGATGTTAACTGTTAATTTAGTATACCATACTCTCTAAGAATTTACTTTTGGAAAGTATCTTGTAAATTATGAGTCTAATAAATTTAATGTAATATTATACCTAAGATTACAAACTTTATTATAAGTATCAATATAAATAAAATACCACATCATACAGAACCAAAAATTCTCTATATGATGTAGTATTATTTTCTTTACACCTATTTCATCGCTATATATTAAATGTAATACTACTTTTAGGATTCTTCAATTTTGGAAAGCCATATGCCTCCAACGCATGTAAAATCTTTTGAATATTTTCTTTGATACTATCTTTAGAAACAGGTATAGAACTCACGATGTATATAATGCCATCCACTTTTGCAGGATAAATACTTACAACACAATCATGACTATGTATGATGCGAAGCAGATATACATCATAGGTAGACTCAACATAAAAATCAAACTCCTGATTTTCATATATTACATCAGGTATATCGTGTACTGGCGCTACAGTACAATCAGATATCTGAAAAGAATCTGCATCAAAATGCACTCTACAATTATGTTTTCGTTTCATTCGTTCAAGTCGTTCATCTATCATGTTTCACCACATCACTAATTAGTCGCCCCAAGTCTATAGCATTTTTAGAAGTAATAACAGGCTTACCAGTTCTAGCTTCAATCGATTTACGTGCATCACCAGCAATAGAACCACCATCTTGAGCAACTTGTTTATTCTCGTCTAATCCTTGAGGATTAGTTGCCTCCGCAATATCCTTTGTAGCCGTTTCAGCTAACATATTTAAGATAAGTTCTGTAGTAGACATATTATCTCGTAGATTTTCTTTTTTTAGCCCCTTAAAGTCCTTATATTCTCTAGTCGTCATTCCAGACCAAGCTTTAGAGATTTCATTCGTTAGGATAGCATATTCATTACCAGCTTTAACACCATGATCTTGCCAAGTATCGGTTAATTCTTTACGAACCTGAATGGCCTGTAATCGTTGATTAATCCATTCTCGGCTATATCCCTTACGAGCATATGATTCTAAAGCCCTATCAATCGTAAGTTCCGGATCAATGATTTCATCAATACGTTCTTTACCAACCTCTGCTAACCACATTTTAAAAGGTTCTGCCTTAGGTGATGGAACAGATTGTATGATACGGAAAATACCTTGCATATCAACTACATCAGTCTTATATGACTTACCATCTGTCGACTTAAGTTTCAGTTGTCGACAAAATGTCGACAACTCACTTCGTTCTTCTTCTGACATACGTTTTTTCACACGATACCAATAGTCACGCGGATTATTGCTTTCAGTCAGAGAACCTATCACATCAACTACACTAAAATACCACTCTTCCCTTTCATTATCCCACACAGAACGAATTTGACTACCTTCAAACATCTTTACATCATCACTCATACATCTTCCTCCTCTCTTTAAACACAAATATATGTTCTATATTATTATCTATAGTATACGCCTTTTAGCATAATAAATAAAGATATTTTCTAGAAAAATAGAGCTCTTTTTTAACTTTTATCACACACAAAAAGCCCTCTATCACAAGGTATATACCTCATAACAGAGAGCCTATAGTTACATGAAAAAATCTAACCGATGGTGAGAGTTACTTCACAAGGTATTTTTAAATTTCTTACATTATCTATTATTTCGCATTCTTAATATCAACCGTCGCCATATCTTTTGGCATCTTGGCCCCAAGCCCACTTTGGAATGTATTATAATAATCCTTATTGTTATTAGTATCTACATATTGCACAATATCTCGCAAATCTTTTTCAACTAAAGAGCTTGTATTATAGATCATAATAAAGTGATTGTATACGTATTGCTTATCATGAGATATTAACATATAAATCGTTGTTTTAGGACGCTTAATTTGCATATATACGGATGACATAGCATCATTCCATACGGTAGCAAATTGGATTGGTTGATGCATGGAATACTTGTCAGTTAGAATAATACTGCGTACAGCTTTCGGGAAAATCTTCTCTGGATGTTGTATATCTTCAGCCTCAACTGGCATTACCATGATACCTTCTCTATACTGATCGCTATCGTATACATACATGTACGAATCATTCTTATCTTCCCGTATCATTTTACTTGTTTTTAGCGTTAAGAATGTAAAATCATTAATTGTTAATGCTTTGCTTTTTGAAAGTATATCCTTCGCTGGTTCAATGGATGGTAATACATAGTTTACCAACGGAGACATTATCATGTCTTTAGTCTTATCAACACCTTGAGCTTTTAACACGCTAAACTGTTTTCTAGGCATAAAATTATAACCCACATGATACGAAATCGTCGGTGTATTCTTCATCGTAAAATTAAGGCTCCCCACCATTGGTGCATCCTTTGCATACGTGACATCCCATGTCGCTTTTTCAACCGTAGGATACGTAAATTTACCAGCATATAATGAGTGGTCATCACCACGAAATACGCCAGCTGTTTTCTCTGCGATAGCTTTCATATCATCAACAGTCAATTTGCTATAAGGAATCTTACTATCCTCCCAATTATTGCCTGCTGGTTGATGACGCAATTCATAAGCCATCATACCGTCGGGGCTCATAATCATTGCATTTCTGAAAGCAGGTGTACCATCTGCAATCTTCTCAGTATTCCCATATCGACTCGAGTATGGCATGGTGAATTTTACATTGGCTCCATCCTCTTTCAAAATAAATATTGATGAAGAAAAATCTAATGCATGGTTCAACTCACGATTTGAATAAATGATATCATTTAAATCAAATTCGCCATTACCTACCACTTGTTTGGGCATATATGTTTTTATATCCTTTTCAACATCCTGTTCCATCTGCAGCGCCTCTGCGTCAGTCTTACGATAGTTCTGATACGCATCCTTTAATACCGTCGGATCTGCACCAGGTATATTAATATCAATTGCATGACCACCCAATGTAACACAACTTAAACAGAGCGTAGCCATCAATACACGTTTCATCATACAAACTCTTCCTTTCACATAAATTCTCTCAAATAGTATATATGTATAGAATATCATATTTCATTTGACTTATAGTAGTATAATATAAGTATAAGAACTAGGAGGTGATTACTATGAAATTTACTAAACGTATACTCATTATGACTGCTTTAGCCGTGACTGCTGTAGTGTCCACAGGATTTGCTTATGATTATGTATGCAATAATTCTCAGTACAATTGCAATACTAACACACAATACAACTGTAATAACAATGCTAACTATGCACCATGTAACAATAACAACCAAAACTATTGCGGTCCAAACTCTAATACTAGAGGATGCGGCGGATACAGAAGATAAGATATTAAACATGACAGAAGCCTATAGTACGATTTTCGTGCTATAGGCTTTTATCATCTATAAGTATACATAACTCTATAGAACATTAACATAAACAAGGTTAAATAAGTGTCGACAAATTGTCGACACTTATTTATATTGAACCTAGAGTCATCAACGTGAGTTAGGCTCATCACCGAAAAACGCCTAACGTATAAAAGCATTCACAGTGCTTACACGTTAGGCGCATTCTAAATTTGCAATTTTGTAGATGAGCCTAACGCTAGCTACACGTTGATGGCTCACTTTGTATCTAAAATATAACATACTTTACGCTATATAGCAAAAATACAAAATTCAAATTATCTTAAATTTATCAACGTATAACTAGTCCCGCTATCCCCCACATCACGGCGATAACGCCAAATATAAATCCCCATATACTAAGGAACGAATAGATCATAGATTGATGAGGATAGATTCTGATGGAATAAGAGCCATAATCATCCTTACCACCCATCAAAAATCGACTAATAGTGCCAAAGATCTTAGCCATCGGACTAGGGTTATCGTTAAATACAATCTGATATGTTCCCGGCTTAGCATGAAATGTATAGAGCTCGATGCGTACATCGATTACTTTAGTTACGCTAGCGGGTATATAGCTAGTTCTTAATGAGACTTCCTTTTCTGTTTCACAGTTAATCAGCTGCAATCCAAACATCCCTAAAGGAGATTTTTTAAATCGATTACCATTAAGCCATACCCCATAGCGACCAGCTGTTTCAATGGTAAAAACACCTTTATCCGTTCTATAGGGCATATCATGTATAGCCGAGATAGTAAAAATCTTCACCATATACCGAAGGCTAATCACCAGTAAGAACAGTCCGATGGGTATCATTAATAATGTTACATACAATATAACGCCACCTTTATTACGAGTTCATGCGGTTAAAGTATTCAATAGATTGCGGTGTAAATCCAATATAGGTAGTGCCATTAGAATAAGGTCCTAATTCATATGGTTGGTAAACTAGATCGATGTTCCCCTTACCGCGTAGGCAGTAGTTATCAGTTACATATTTTACACTCCAGCCTTGAGGAATACGGCTCTTTGTATGGGAACCTGTGTAGTAATCTAATACATAAGATCGTAATCCTCTGTCCAACTGTGCTGCATTAGCGATTTTTACATAATTGTATAGAGGAACACGTTGACCTGTTATTTTATTATATACAAGTCCTCTGGTATTAGTCATACCATGAACGGCACCGGCATAGTAATGATAGGTCGTCAATAGAATGGAAACAACTTGGCTATCTTCATAGGTTACCTTATAATTTTGAGCCACCTTATAAATATGTTGGTTGTAATACATATCCTTTGCTTCTAGCACATAGTTTGCGATATCTGTATTAATCGCTTGTTGAGCATAAGCAGAATCAGTATATACCAAAGGATATTTTAAATCTAAATTGGCATCTGATTGACTACCAGTTACAACCTTTGCATATCCTGGTATGGCTAACATAGCACCTACAGCCCCTAAAACTAAAGCTTTCTTTAATACGTTCATACTAATCCCTCCTCTATCTAAGATTTGTTAACGAAATATCTATACTGAGTATTTCGCCATGAACTAGTAAATCTCCTTTTTATTGTTTCTGTACCATCGTACTAGAGGAGGCTTTCACCATACAAAAAAGGACCCTCCAAAGAGAGTCCTTAATTTGTTATGGTATGCTATTAAGCGTTTTTAGCTACTTCAACAAGTTTAGCGAATGCTGCTGCATCGTTAACTGCCAAGTCAGCCAACATTTTACGGTTAACTTCAACGCCTGCTTTAGTCAAACCAGCGATGAAACGGCTGTAAGTTGTGCCATTGATGCGAGCTGCTGCGTTGATACGAGCAATCCACAATTGACGGAATTCGCGTTTTTTCGCACGACGGTCACGACGAGCGTAGTACAACGCTTTCATTACTGTTTCGTTAGCTTTTTTGAACAAACGGGAACGTGTACCGCGGTAACCTTTAGCTAATTTTAAAATCTTTTTATGACGTGCATGAGCTGTAACGCCCTTTTTCACTCTTGCCATTGTATATTCCTCCTAAATTACGATATATCAATCTAATAGTTAGCGATTAAGCGTATGGTAAGCATTTAACTACGCGTTTGTAGTCAGATTTAGCAACCAATGTAGCTTTACGTAAATTACGTTTACGAGCTGGAGATTTTTTCTCAAGAATGTGGCTTTTGAAAGCTTTTGCACGCTTGAATTCACCAGTACCAGTTACTGCGAAACGTTTAGCCGCTGCGCGACGAGTTTTAATTTTTGGCATAATTATAATCCTCCCAATATCCTATTTACTTACTAAAATCATGGTCATATTACGACCTTCTAATTTAGCTGCTTTTTCAATAGACGCCGTTTCTTTGAGTTCTTCAGCGAAACGTGTCAACACTGCCATGCCTAGTTCAGGGTGAGAAAGTTCACGACCGCGGAACATGATGGTTACTTTTACTTTGTTACCTTCACCCAAGAATTTGGATGCGTTTTTCATTTTTACGTAAAAGTCATGGTCTTCAATATGTGGACGTAACTTAACTTCTTTTAAAGTTACGATTTTTTGTTTCTTCTTCGCTTCTTTCTCGCGTTTTTGTTGTTCATAACGATATTTACCGTAGTTCATAATGCGAGCTACTGGTGGTTTAGCGTTAGGTGCAATTTCCACAAGATCAAGATGCTTTTCTTCAGCCAATGCCAACGCCTCACGGCCAGACATGATACCGATTTGTTCGTTTTCAGGACCTACGACACGAAGTTCACGAGCACGAATCTCTTCATTAATGCGTGGTGTATCCTTGCTAATAGCTTTCACCTCCAAGAGAATAAAAAAACGGATGGCATACACCATCCGAATAGAGTTCTCTATATGTAACCTCATACTTCATGGTATTAGGTGAGTGGCGGATGGCCTCTGCTTCATAAATTACTTAATTATAATAACAAATTGACTGGTGAAAGTCAACACTAATCTTGTACTTTCCCATATATTTATTATTACAACTCCTATAGTATAACAAAGTTTTTGAATTTCGTATAGATCCATACATCTCATTTTAATTATAATAATACCCTCGTATGTATACAATATTCTTATATATTATCACATACTTATTTATGAAATACTGTATAATAATAGCTACAGAAAGGAGTGTTTATTATGAGTACAGTAAGTAGTACTAACACAACACAACAAGCTGCGGCTCCTCCGAAGGGTCGTACGACAGCACAAAATATCGGACTTATTCTCGCATTTATTGTTTTAGGCGTCATTTTATTATTACCAACGCCTGAAACATTATCCACTGGTGGCCATCGCATGATTGGTGTCCTCGCCTTTGCCATCATCTTATGGATGACATCGGCCGTATCCTATCCAGTCAGTGCGACCATGATCACAGCCCTCACAGCCTTATTGCTCGGATTCTCACCAAATCCTGAGGCCCCTGCTAAAATGATGGGCACTGCTAACGCATTAAAGCTCATCATTTCTGGTTTTTCATCACCTGCCATGATCCTCGTTGGGGCAGCCATGTTTATCTCGGTGGCCATGCGTAAAACTGGTCTTGACCGACGCATCGCTATGCTAGTCTTATCTAGCGTCGGCACCAAGGTAAGTCGCATTTATCTCGGCGTTATTATTACAGGTCTTATCCTCGCCTTCTTTGTACCTAGTGCAACGGCCCGTATCGCCTGCTTGGCACCGATCATTATCGGTATTGTTGAAAACTTAGGTATTGAACGTAAAAGCCGCGTTGCGGCCCTTCTCATGGTGGGCGCTGTACAGGCTGATACATTCTGGAACATCATGATTCAAACGGCGGCCGCCCAAAACCTTGTGGCCGTAGGATTTATGCAAACACAGATGAATACATCTGTTAGCTGGATTGACTGGCTCACTGCCGCCGCTCCATTTTCCATCATCATGGTAATTATTGCCTACTTCTTAACACAAGCATTAATTAAACCAGAATTCAAAGAACTCGTCGGCGGCGATGTACAACTCGCTAAGATGCGCCAAGAAATTGGACCTATGAGTACTGATGAAAAGAAACTCTTATGCATCTCCATCGGTTTACTTGCATTGTGGGCTACAGGTGGTAAATTACATTCCATCGACACCACCACAACTACGATCATAGCGATTGCCCTATTCTTCTTCCCTAAAATTGGTATTATGGATTGGAAATTCGCACAACCAAACATCGACTGGGGTTCCATCGTTATGTTTGGTGCTGGTATCGGTCTCGGTACAGTTTTACTTAAAACAAAAGCAGCCACATGGCTCGCTCAAGTATTCGTTAACGCATTCTCTTTAGAATCCGCTACGGTATTCTTGTTGATTGCCATCATGGCTGCGTTCCTCATCGTAATCCATCTAGGATTTGCCTCTGCTACCGCCCTTTCATCAGCGATGATACCAATCGTCATCTCCATCGTTGTAGGACATAATGCAGAAGGACTCAATCCAATTGGCGTAACCATGATCATGCAATATGCCATCTGCTTTGGTCTAGTATTACCAGTAAACTCACCACAAGGTATGGTAGCTTACGGTACAGACACATTCGACGTAAAAACATTTATGACAACAGGTATTCCTTTGACCATCATCGGCTATGTAATGATGCTCGTATTTGCACTTACATACTGGCACTGGATAGGGATAGCCTAAAATACTACAGGCCTGTATTATTTCTTGGGACCGTTAATACACCTTCCTAAGAATAGAACAGGCCTGTTCTTTTTCTAGAGACGCATATACATACCTTCCCCAAATTAGTACAGGCCTGTTCTATTTCTAGAGGCGCACATTCACACCTTCCCCAAATTAGTACAGGCCTGTTCTTTTTCTAGAGGCACGCATATACACACCTTCCCCAAATTAGTACAGGCCTGTTCTTTTTCTAGAGGCACGCATATACACACCTTCCCAAAATTAGAACAGGCCTGTTCTTTTTCTAGAGATGCACATTCACATCTTCCTCAAATTAGTACAGGCCTGTTCTTTTTCTAGAGGCACGCATATACACACCTTCCCAAAATTAGAATAGGCCTGTTCTATTTCTAGAGATGCACATATACATCTTCCCCAAAACAGTACAGGCCTGTTCTATTTATTTTTATTGGATATAATCTGAATCAATAAAGTTAGCTATAGGTTTCTTTGCCATTCTATTATGTATATGAATTAATAGTCTTGTTGTTTGTTCTCGTTGTTCTTTAGGTATTTGAGAAAACAAGGCCCCCATTACCTTATTATGCGTTGATGATACGCGTTCATAGGTACGAATTCCTTTCTTTGTTAGCATAACATCCCGAGACCGTTGGTCGCTCCAATGTTTTACAGTGGTAACTAAACCTTTTTTCTCAAGATTTTTTATAACCCACCCCACATGACTAAGGTGTTTGTTATTTAACAAGGCTTTGATTTCCGTATAATTTACTACATGCCTAGTTTTATATACATGTTTAATAATAGAAAATTCTTCACGTGTTACATTGCCAGCATCATAGATTTTAGATTCTTTATCATAGAAATCTTTATAAACCAAGTCAATCATCCCCCATAATTGACGATGAGCGAGCGTAAGATTTTTATTCTTTTTACGTTGCAAAATTGAAGCTAAACTTGACTTCTCCACACAAGGTCACCACCTAATCATAATAAGATGTTCATTATAATTTCTCCCGTTACTATAATGAAAGAAAAATCCCCTTATATATGAACTGCTACTATTAGATTATAAAATCTAAAGATAACTGTCCAGTATATAAGAGGATTTTTTATACTAAATTATTATTGACCAAATATCGTTAAATCCATCAAAAAATGATAGATAAACAATCAGATATATCAACAATTATATAATTAGTTGCGTTCTGTAATTTCAATTTTAATGGAATTGAAGAATTCGTCGAATGAAACTGTACCTAATTCATCGCCACCGTGTTTACGTACGTTAACGGAATTATCTTCCATTTCTTTATCGCCAACAACGAGCATGTAAGGAACTTTTTCCATTTGTGCTTGGCGAATTTTGTAACCAATTTTTTCGTTGCGATCATCTACTTCTACGCGAACGTAGTCATGGCGCATTTGTTTTGCCAATTGGTTAGCGTATTCCACGTGTTTTTCGGAAATAGGTAATACTTTCACTTGAACAGGCGCCAACCAAGTTGGGAATGCACCAGCATAGTGTTCAGTCAAGATACCGATGAAACGTTCCATAGAGCCAAAGCATGCACGGTGAATCATGATAGTACGATGTTTTTGACCATCTTCACCGATATATTCTACGTTGAAGCGTTCAGGCAAGTTCATATCCAATTGGATAGTACCACATTGCCATGTACGGCCCAAGGAATCTTCGATATGGTAATCGAGTTTAGGACCATAGAACGCGCCGTCGCCAGGGTTGATAACATAATCGATGCCTTTTGCTTCGATAGCGTTACGCAATGCTTCTGTAGCTGCTTCCCAAATTGCATCATCACCCATTGCATTGTCTGGTTTAGTAGACAATTCAACATGATATTTCAAACCGAATTGGCTATAAATACGGTCGAACAATTCGATAACTTTCATCAATTCAGATTGCATTTGTTCAGGCAACATAAATACGTGCGCATCGTCTTGTGTGAAAGCACGAACGCGGAACAAGCCGTGTAGTGCGCCAGATAATTCATGACGGTGAACTAGGCCAAGTTCTGCATAACGAAGTGGCAAGTCACGGTAGGAATGCATTTCGTTTTGGTAAACCAAGATACCACCTGGGCAGTTCATAGGTTTAATTGCATATTCTTCGTCATCAATGATTGTAGTATACATATTTTCACGGTAATGTTCCCAGTGACCAGATGTTTCCCACAATTGTTTATTCAAGATGATTGGTGTGCGGATTTCATCATATTCGAAATCATGATGTACTTCGCGCCAGAAGTTTTCTAATTCGTTGCGAAGAGCCATGCCTTTTGGCAAGAAGAATGGGAAGCCAGGACCTTCTTCTTTGATAACGAACAAACCAAGTTCTTTACCAAGTTTACGATGGTCGCGTTTAGCCGCTTCTTCAAGCATATGAAGGTATGCATCAAGTTCTTCTTTCTTTTCAAATGCTGTACCGTAAATACGTTGTAACATTTTATTCTTTTCATCGCCACGCCAGTATGCACCTGCAATGCTTTGTAATTTGAAAGCTTTCACTTTACCAGTAGATGCCACGTGTGGACCTGCACAAAGATCGATGAAGTCGCCTTGCGCATAGCAAGAGATAACAGCATCTTCAGGAAGGTCTTCAATCAATTCTACCTTATAATCTTCGTTTTTAGATTTGAAGAACTCGATAGCTTCTTGACGAGACATTACGGATTTAGTGATAGGCAAGTTTTCTTTTACAATACGGCTCATTTCCTTTTCGATTTTAGTCAAATCTTCAGGAGTCAAAGTATGTTCCATATCGATATCATAGTAGAAACCTTTATCGATAGCAGGACCGATAGCCAATTTTGCTTCTGGCCATAAGCGTTTAACTGCTTGTGCCATAACATGAGAAGCTGTGTGACGTAATGTGTGTTTACCACCATCTTCTTCAAATGTTAAGAATTCAACCTTGCTGCCATCAACAAGTTCTTCACGAAGGTCTGTTAATTCGCCATTTACATTAGCAGCTAGTACTTTTTTAGCCAAGCTGTTAGATAATTGTTTTACTGCTTCTCCAAGAGTAGTGCCAACAGCGTATTCCTTTGCACTACCGTCAGGTAAAATGATTTTTACATCTGCCATTTTAATTTCCTCCAATTTATTATCTAGGATAGACTGAATTTTGTAATAAAAAAAGACCCCCTATCCCTACAAAACAAGGGACGAAGATCATTCGCGGTTCCACCCTAGTTAATTAACTGCATCACAAGGATACAGTTCATTCACTTCATTAAGCCCGATAACGGTGGCGGCCGTATTTGCCTACTTAGGTTCGACAAATCAGTTTAAAGGGGGTAACTCTAATATATGTGTAAGGCATTTCCAGCATCAGCCTCTCTCTGGTACACAGGGATATGAGAATCATGTCCTTTGCATCACTTTTACTAAGATATCTTATCATAGGTACTAAAAAATTTCAACTATATAAGTACCTCCTAAAAAATAGAACAGGCCTGTTCTATTTCTAGAGGCACGCATACACATCTCTCCAAAAATTACTACAGGCCTGTTCTATTTCTAGAGGCACACATACACATCTTCCTAAAATTAGTACAGGCCTGTTCTATTTCTAAAGATACGCATACACATCTTCCCAAAATTAGTACAGGCCTGTAGTATTTCCAAAAACTATCTATTTACGTTCAAAGTGCGCAGATAGCATGGATCCAATTACTTTTTCAATTTTAGAGTTTGTAATGTCTGGGCCCTTGAATAGGATCAACATTACGTCATCGGAATTGTCTTGTTTAGATACCATCAAGACGCCGCTACCACGAGCACCATTATCGTCGTAATCTTTTGCAACGATAATCATGTTGAGGTAATGGTCTTTCATGTATGTGTAGACTTTGCTTTGTTTAGCGGAGTTGCCGATGCTGCTCGCCATGCCCATAGCGCGGTTAAATACGATGGCATTCGCATTATGCGGGTTGTTGCGAAGTTGTTGTTTTTCTTCATCGTTCAATGGCAATAGGTTAACCATCATGGATTCGCCCATGCGTCCACGAAGCATAGCTGGCATTGTTTCACGAACATCTGCAGGAATGTCGTTACTAGGATTGAGTTTTAAATCCTTAGGCACGGTCATGTACAATGTACCCTTGCTGTTTTGGCCTTGTACGGTTTTACTATTATCGATAGCGCCCATTGTGAAAGTATCTTTAATGATATCCATTTGTACGCCCAATGGTTTTTCAGGTACACCACGGCTAGCCACTTGGATATCGCCAGATTTGGTTTTCTTAATTGTTTCCACGGACCAAGTTGCACCTGGTTTGCCTTCATCGCTAGGAGATGTCAACGCAGCAGGCACTTCTTTGGCACCTGTAAATATATAGGTTTGTGCTGGCACAATTGTATCAGGAGCACCGGACTTGTTGAATACGGCACCATATAATACATTTGGTACAACAGTAGAACCAATTTTCAAATTATTGTTTTCTTGGCTTTCAACATCAAAGTTAATATTGCCAGCAAATGTTACATCTGGATTATGATTAATCACAACAACCGTACCTGGTTGTGGAATCATGACAGGACCATTTGGCGCTGCAAAAGCAGCGGTTGCCATAGAGGCACCAAGTGCTGTTAAGACTAATGCGCGTTTTAATACATTAAATTTCATTATTATTCTCCTAAATTTGGATAATTCTCTAATCGATGTTGATAATTCTCTAATCGATGTTATTGAACTATATTTCTAAGGTAACCTCTGGCAAGCGCGATAGGATTTCGCTGGCTAGACTACGCGTATCCGGTGTACACCGCACCATGCAGCGCCCCGACTTGTCTAGGCTAGTCATAACACCTACGTATTCATAACCTTCTAAGATGCGATTGACATAATTTGTATATTTTGGATCTATGTGAAAGTACAAATATCCTTCCTCACCTGTGCCGCTATACGAAGGCGGTTCAGGAAAGCCTGACAGTGAACGGGACGGCATCAATGGTTCTCGATTATCGCGTAATGGTATCATCTCATCAGGTGTCACTTCATCAGATGTCGTTTCATCAAGCATTGACATAGTAGCAGTATTTTCATGTACCATGTTACTCTGCTTTCACCTTACATTCGCGGCGCATCATGGAATATGGTTCCAATTTTGTATCCATATACAAACGAACCTTCATTTGCGCATGAGGTGCTACGTCGATAGGATTACCATCTTCATCTGTCATTTTTTCAATAACAGCCTCTACGAGTTCACCCTTAGGTTGGCAAAATTCTACCTTATCCCCTACCTTGAAATTATTGCGTTGTTCAAGATCCACATATTTTTCTTCATCGTTATAGCCAAGCACTAAACCGATGAAATCATGGGATTGAGTATTTGTAGATTTCCCGTAGTTTTGTGCGCTTTCATCAGGACGACCATTCGCAAAGCCATCTGTGTAAGGGCGGTGGGAAATTTTTTCTAATTCAGCAATCCATTCAGGACGAACATACCAATTTTCACGTTCCTTCAAATAGGTATCGATAGCTGTACGGTATACCTTAGCTACCGTTGCACAATAGTGAACGGATTTCATGCGACCTTCAATTTTAAGGCTATCGATGCCTGCTTCATACAATTCTGGAATGCGATGAATGAGGCATAAATCCTTGGAGTTAAAGATGTATGTACCATGTTCATCTTCTTCGATTGGATAATATTCACCAGGGCGATTGGATTCTACAATGCTGTATTTCCAACGGCAAGATTGAGAACATTGCCCGCGGTTAGCATCGCGTGTACCGGTCATGTAGTTAGATAAAAGGCAACGGCCAGAATAGGAAATACACATAGAACCATGAACGAAAGACTCGATTTCGATATCTACATGTTTCTTCATTTCCTTAAGATCCGCTACAGATACTTCGCGAGCTGCTACAACGCGAGCCGCACCAAGTTCCTTCCACATTTGCACAGTATGCCAGTTCGTCGTGGATGCTTGTGTACTTACATGAAGTTCAAGGCCTGGAGCAACCCGTTTAGCCAAGCTAAAGATGCCCATATCAGCTACGATAATCGCATCGACACCGATACTTTCAAGAAATTTCAAATAGTCCTCAAGACCTTCAAAGTCCTCGTTGTGAGGAATGATATTACATGTAACGTGGATTTTTTTACCATGTTCATGTACAAATTGAACGGCTTCCTTCAATTCTTCGTCGGAAAAATTGGAGTTACCTGCACGCAAACCAAATCGTTTACCTGCACAATAAACGGCATCCGCACCATAGCGAATAGCCATTTTTAATTTGTCCATATTACCTGCTGGACAAAGCAATTCCATAAAATGATCTGCCATTATTTATTGTGTCCTTTCCACACACTTACACTCATGCCATCTCCCATTGGGTAAATGGTGGTGTTAAATAATTCTTTATTTTCTACATATGCTAAATACGCTTGTAATCGCTTAACAATAGTTTTGAATCGATGCGGAGCCTCTTTGTCGCCACGTACATAACCTCTAAAGAGAACATTGTCGGCAAGGATGACGCCACCTTCTTTCACATGAGGTAATATGACCTCTAGCTGATTAAGATATTGCCCCTTTGGCCCATCGAGAAATACGAGATCATATTCACCTTTAATTTGCGTTAATACGTCCTTCGCATCACCTTTTATCAACGTGATTTGATCCTTATACTCGGATTGACCTATATAGTATTTCGCCATCTCATGGCGAACCTCATCCAATTCAATAGATGTGATTTTTCCGCCTCGTTCAATAAGAGGTGCCATCAGTAATGTAGAGTAACCAATGGCGGTGCCCACCTCTAACACAGAGGTGGGCCGGTATAATCCAATCAATTCTTCAAATAAATGCACCTCAGATTCTCGGAGGATGGGTACATTATTAATCATCGCGTAAATACGCTGCTCATTTAATATCTCATTTAATTCCATAAAATGTATTATAAATTCCCGCTATATATTTGACTATGAAAGTAATCATATACGCACAAATTACTGTGCGTATATGACATGCTAATACAATATAATAGTTTACAGTATCTAAATACGCTGATTATCTATCAACGCCGCCTCGATTATTACCAGAAGCAGGTATCGTTTGTGTACTAGGTCTGACCACACGAGGTTCTTCCGCTGCTGGCGCCGATTGAACCGGTGCTGATTGCTGTGGAACTACTTGTTGCATACTTTCCGGTATTTGGCTAGGCGATGATGTTGTAGCCGGTTGTTCAGTCGCCGCTGGTGCTGCTGGCGCTGGTGTTACTTGAGTTGCTGCCGGTACAGTTGTCGGTGTATATGTATATGTTGGTTCTACATCTACATATTGAGAATCCGCTGCTACAGCCTCTGCAGAGCTATAGTTATAATCAGGTTCGGATGTAGCCGCCACGTCATAGTTAGGACCAGCTTGTGCCAATGCAGGAGCCTGACCTTGATTAGAAGAGCCTGCACTCGCTTGTTCAGCACCATAAATTTTTTCAACCTCAGCCAAATGCTCAGCATATGTTTTGGAGAAATGATTATGACCATCTTTATCTGCTACAAAGTATAGATAATCTGTATCTTCAGAATGAAGTACCGCATCTAATGCCTTTTTACCTGGGTTTGCAATCGGTCCTGGTGGCAAACCTTTACTTACATATGTATTATAAGGACTTTGTAACTGCGTATCTCCAAGCGTTACATTTTCCTTTGCATAACCAAGAACATAAGAAATAGTTGCATCAGATTGCAATGGAATACCATGTGCTAAGCGTTTCTTAAACACACCCGCAATAGTTGGGCGATCCGCATCAAACAAGGATTCACGTTCAACGATGGATGCTAAGGTTACAAAATCATGAATACTCATGTGTTGTGCTTGAATTTGCTTTTTCACAGCTGGTGTTAAATAGCGATTCATTTGCTCAGACATCATCAAAATGACATCCTTTGGCGTAGCACCAACTGGCACTTCATAAGTGCTTGGGAAAAGGAAACCTTCTACAGGATATGTAGTCGGTTTAGTACCCTTCATATATGGGTATGGGACGAATGTTTTCGCCTCTGCCAAGAAATCGGAAGCTTTCATAATTTGAGCTTTTTCAAGAGCAATGGCGATATCCCCTACGGTATACCCTTCAGGAATCGTTAATTTAATGGACTCAACGTGACCCTCTTGTAATAAGTTAATTAATTCATGGACCGATACCTTATTTGGAATTTGGTAGTGACCAGATTGTAATTTTGAACCGGTTCCACTAAGAGCTAACCATAATTTAAATACCTGTGTAGACCGAATTAGTCCATGTTCATAGAGCATATCGGCAATTTCTGTTCCTGTTGCATCCTTGCCTATTACGAGGACTTGAGATCCTCCGTCATCGTTAAAGGTATTTGGTACAAAATAGGATGCACCTAAAGCACCACCACCTAAAATAGCAAGGCTAAGAACACCTACGGAAACATATTTTAAGGCTTTTCTCATGGATGAGTTCCTTTCTATTACAAACCATTGTATATCATCTTATTATACCATATTAAAGGCTTTCGATGTATCTCTTCTTTTATATTATCTATCATACCAAATAACCATGAGTCAATTAGTACACAAGAGATTACAATTACAAAAAAGACTCTAGTATAACAACCGTTATACTAGAGTCTTTGAGAGCTTAGAAATTACTCTTCTTCACCCATTGCTTCGTACATATTTACCAATACTTCGAAGTTTTCATCATCTTCATCTAATGGAACATATTCCTCTTCGCCTTCATCGTTTGTTTCGATGCGAGCCAAAATCATATATGTATCATCTTGACCTTCATGTTCTTCATCTTGTACATGAACAAGTACAGCGTATTCTTGACCTTCATGATTCAAGATTACATCTTCTGTAAAATATTGTTTGTTACCATCTTCATCTTCAAATTCGAGATAGAAAATTTCACCTTCGTAATTTTGATCAACCATGGGTATTCCCTCCTTTATTATGTATATAAGAACCTGTATGATATTCGCATTAGATATCTATGCGAATTAAGATTTACTAAATTGTAGTCTGTCTAAATAGCCTTGTAAAATAACGACAGCAGCCATTTTATCGATGACGCCCTTTCGTTTTTTACGACTCACATCAGCTGCGATGAGTTGACGTTCGGCCATAACGGTAGATAACCGTTCATCCCAAAATGTAACAGGTAAATCGATAACGGTCTTCATTTTTTCGACAAATTCTTCCGTTTTTTCAGCGCGCTCACCCTTGGTGCCGTTCATATTCTTCGGCATGCCCACAACGAGTTCATGCACTTCATATTCTGAAATCAATTCACGCAATCGGTTAAAGTCATTTTCTAAGGATGTACGACGAATCGTTTCTATACCTTGAGCAGTCATCAATAGCGCATCACTACATGCGATGCCAATGGTGCGACTACCTACGTCTAATGCCATAATCCTCATTATAGTTGTTTAGCCTTTGCGTATTCTTTTAATAATTCTTCGATTAAATCATCGCGTTCTAAACGGCGAATATCACTACGTGCATTATTATAGCTTGTAATGTACGCTGGATCCCCAGAGATAAGATAACCTAAGATTTGATTGATAGGATTATATCCTTTTTCTTGAATAGATTTATAAACGCGAGTTAATACCTCTTCGGCAGTCATCGGTTCATCGTCTACTTTACGGAATAACATAGTTTCATCTGAAACCTTCATGGGTATCCCTCCTTTGTATGAATGGGCCACGTACGTGGCCCACATATATGTATTGTATGTTTCTATTATAGCATATGCAAGATATACCTATAGAACGTATTATGCGTTAAGAGCTTCTTTAACAGCTTCGCCAGCTGCTTTTAATGCATCCATCAATTTAGCTGGTTCTTTACCGCCTGCTTGCGCCATATCTGGACGACCACCGCCATTACCACCAGCTACTTGAGCTGCAGCTTTAACGATATTACCAGCTTTTACGCCTTTACCGACAACATCTTTGGAAACTTTACATACAAAGTTTACCTTGTCATCGCCCATAGCGGCACCTACGAGTACTACGCCAGAACCATCTAATTTATCAAGGCCCATATCAGCGAAATCACGCAAGTCATCAATAGAGGATGCTTTCACAGACGCAGCAACAAATGCTACATCGCCAATCATAACCTTACCAGCTACGATATCAGCAGCACCTGCAGCAGAAACCTCTTTGCGTATTTGATCTAATTCTTTAGCTGTTTCTTTAGCCTCTGCCAATACTTGGTGCAAACGTTCTTCTACTTGGGCAGGTTTAGTTTTTAATTCACTAGCAATGCGTTCGATAGTCAAACGATCATGTTTTGCTGCATCGAGAGCAGCACGACCTGTAATCGCTTCGATACGACGTACACCAGAACCGATACCGGATTCAGATGTTAAACGGAAGGAACTGATGAAAGCTGTATTGCCTACATGAGAACCGCCACACAATTCAACGGAGAAGCCAGGAACCTCTACTACGCGAACTACGTCGCCATATTTATCACCAAAGAGTGCCATAGCACCTTTTGCTTTTGCTTCATCCATAGACATTTCAGCAATAGCAAGATCTGTGGCCTTAAGAATTTCTTCGTTTACAAGAGCTTCGATTTGGTCAAGTTCCTCTTGTGTTACAGGAGAGAAATGAGTGAAGTCGAAACGCAAGTAATCTGGTGTTACCAAAGAACCTGCTTGGTTAACATGTTCGCCAAGCACGCGTTTTAATGCAGCATGCAACAAGTGAGTTGCCGTATGATTACGAGCCATCGCTGCACGACGAGCTGTATCTACTTCAAGAGTTACATCATCGCCTTCAGAGATGGAACCTTCTACAACAGTGCCGATGTGGTATACAGTACCTTCTGGCAAGCGTTTTGTATTATGAACCTCTACCTTGCCCATAGGTCCAACGATGAAGCCTGTATCGCCTAATTGACCGCCCCCTTCTGCATGGAATGGTGTAGTGCGCACAATAACAGTAATTTCATCGCCATCAACAGCGGTTTGCAAGCGTTCAGAGCCTTTACCAAGCATCAATACAGAGGATGCCGTTTCCGCTTCATTTTCTACAAGTTCTTCGTCTTTTAAGAATGTAATATCTGGTGTAGCTACCTTTGCATCTTCTTTTACGCGAGCTTCACGAGCGCGTTCACGTTGTTCTTTCATGGCAGCGTCAAAGCCTTCATGGTCGATTGTGAAACCGCGTTCGGATGCGATTTCTTCTGTTAATTCCCAAGGGAATCCATATGTATCATATAGTTTGAATACTTCTGTACCAGGAACTACAGTTGCTTTTTCAGCAGCCAATGTATCGATTAAGGAATTCAATAACTCAAGACCTTGTTCCAATGTTTGGTTGAAACGTTCTTCTTCGTTTTGAACGACACGTTTAACGAAGTCTTGTTTTTCAGCAATGGATTTGATACCAGGGCCAAGAATATCTACAACTACATCGATAAGTGGTGTTAAGAATAAACCTTCGATACCGAGCAAACGGCCATGACGTACAGCACGGCGCAAGATACGACGCAATACATAACCGCGGCCTTCGTTGGATGGCAACACACCATCGGAAATCAATGCAGTTACAGCACGTGCATGGTCAGCGATAACTTTCAAAGAAACATCTGTATTTGGATCTTCGTTATACTTAACACCAGCGCGTTTTGCAGTAGCTTCGATGATTGGGAAAATCAAATCAGTTTCAAAGTTTGTTTTGCAATGTTGCAATACGGAAGCCAATCGTTCAAGACCGGCACCAGTATCGATATTTTTATGTTGTAATGGTTCATAAGAACCATCTGGCATTTTATTGAATTGAGTGAACACGAGGTTCCAAATTTCAAGGTAACGGTCACAGTCACAACCAGGTGCACAGTTAGGATCATCACAACCATGTTCAGGGCCTTGGTCGAAGAAGATTTCACTATCTGGACCACATGGGCCTTCACCGATTTCCCAGAAGTTATCTTCAAGGCGTGTAATGTGACTTTCTTCTACGCCACAATCGTTGTGCCATGTATCATATGCTTCTTGGTCATCTGGATATACAGTGACATATAATCTGTTTTTGTCGAGTTTAATAACTTCTGTTAGGAATTCCCATGCCCAATGAATAGCATCTTTTTTAAAGTAATCTCCAAAGGAGAAGTTACCAAGCATTTCAAAGAATGTATGGTGACGTGCTGTGCGGCCTACGTTTTCAAGGTCACCAGTACGCATACATTTTTGGCTTGTCGTAATACGATGACAAGGAGGTACCAATTTACCTGTAAAGAAAGGCTTTAATGGCGCCATACCTGCCCCGATCAATAATAGAGACGGATCATTTTCTGGTATAAGAGAAAAACTATCTAATTTTAAATGTCCTTTGCTTTCAAAAAACTGCAAGTATGCTTGACGCAGTTCATTACCTTTCATGTGTATATTCCTCCTAAAATAATTTACTCTTAATTATAACGTAAAAACCATAGAAAATCTATTATAACCTATATATATCCGGATATAATTAACCTTCATTAGCATTCTCTATTCCATCTAGTTGCCATAAAAAGAGATACAAAAAAGAGGTTATACAAATCAACAGAACATAATTGATTCGTATAGCCCCTTTTTATGGCTCATATATAGTTCACCAATGGTTCTACATGAAGAAACCATATATTATATAACGCGTTTCGCGCCAATATAGCGTTCGCCCCAATAACCAGTATCAAGATCCGCTACGGCTACGCCACGGCTAGATGTAGCACTGATAAATTTACCATTGCCAATGTAAATACCGGAATGAGATGGACCTGGTTCATAAGTTTCGAAGAATACCAAATCACCAGCCTTGAGGTTCGCACGGGAAACTTCAACACCTACGTTGTATTGTTCATCCGCTAAACGTGGCAGAGAAATACCCTGTTTTGCAAACACATATTTAACATAACCAGAGCAGTCAAAACCACTTGGTGTAGTGCCGCCAAATACATAAGGAACACCGCGATATTTATCGGCTTCTGCCAAAATAGCATGAATATTGTTTGGCGTTTGTACCTTTTTCAAATTATTTAACTTAACGTTTTGGCCTGCAAGACGTCTAGATTGTGCATTTTGATTTGTGAAAGCAGATTTTGTTGCCACTGCTTTTGTAGCTGCATTATTGGATAGTACTGCTTTAGTTGTACGAGGAGCCCCCATCAACGCATTGTACGTTGCAGGTCCGATAATACCATCTACAGGTAAACCACGATCTTGTTGAAATAGGCGTACAGCCCATTTCGTTTCTTTGCCATACACACCATTTTTATCGGTTGCATTATAACCGTGTTTGATTAATTGTTGTTGTACAGCAATTACGTTTCTACCTTTATCACCATATTGTAATGTTGTAGCGCTTGCCATCGCAGTGGTCGCACATACAAATGTTAATGTTAATGCCGCAATTTTACTCTTACTATATTTTGACTTCATATTCTTCCTTCCTAAAACTTCAAAGTGAGTTTACTTATTCAAAATATACTAACCGTCTCTCTATTTGCATCCAACAAATACAGCTAGTCTTTATCTTCTTCAGGGCCAGGTACTTGATTGGCTATAAATATATCAGCTTTTGATGGTTCATAAGCTATTTCTGGATTTTCACCATCAAAATTTATAGCAGCTTTCACCCAGTATAATGGACGTTGTTTTACCTCTTCAAATACGCGTCCCACGTATTCGCCGATAATGCCAAGCCCAACTAATTGGATGCCACCGATAAATAATATGGACACGCCCAAGGTGGTCCACCCGTTTAATGCTTGACCCGTTAAGTACACGTAGAGCAAATGTAGAATCAAGAGAAAACTCAAGCCCCCACATAGGACACCTACATACAAAGCCGCACGCAATGGAACGCGCGAAAACGCCGTTACCCCATCAAGAGCAAAGCGAATCATTTTGCGCACACTGAATTTCGAAACCCCTGCAAAGCGAGGAGGCGCAACAAAATGAAGTTCCGCTTGGCGATAGCCAAGTGCACCAACGATGCCACGCAAGAAACGCCCGTGTTCACGGAAATGTTTCAAAGTTTCTAGCGACTTACGATTCATTAAACGGAAATCAGATCCCCCTTCTACGATGGGAACATCTGCCATTTTATTCATCAGTTTATAATAATATTTAGAAGTGAAGGATTTTGCCCAACTGGCATCCTCCGTAGAGTCGCGTATGGTACGTACCACATCGTAACCAGCCTCCCACAAACGTATCAGTTCTGGAATCAAAGCCGGCGGATGTTGCATATCACCATCCATGGTGATTACCGCATCACCTTTGGCATAATCAAGGCCACACGTCAACGCAGTCTGATGACCAAAGTTTCGTGCCAATAACACGACCTTAACTCGCGTATCAAGTTTTGCAATCTCGCGCAAAACGACAACAGACGAGTCCGTAGATCCATCATCGACATAGATAAGTTCATATTCATATGGTAGACCTGTCATAACTTTTGTTACGGCATTGTAAAAAATAGCTATATTTTCTTCTTCATTATATACAGGTACAACAATTGAAACTAACATATATCCTCCGTCGATTACTTCTATATTTTAGCGTTAAATAGTCAATATAGGCAAATTTAAAAGGTTAACAATAAAGAAGATGAACCTCATAATTCCCATAGCTATGCTACTTTTCAGGATTTTGAGGTTCATTCTCTTCATATTGCATTCTTATCTCAGATGCTTATTAATAAGCACTTTATTTATTAAATTGTTACATTTATACACTTTTACGCATATCATATATATAGGCATTAAACTATTTATTTTATAGTCCAGCTGCATCAATCCATGTCGTAAGATCTTCTTCTGCTGTCACGATATCTTCATTAAAAGCACCAACTACTTCAGGATAACGAGCTACCTCTACCGTATGTAGGATTGAGTCATCACGACCATTTTTATAGGTACCAATCCAAATGCCAGAAAATTGAGATTCATACCATTCTACAGGTTGATCTGTTTCATTGAAGGTAATCGTAATATGTCCACGCCCCAAAGTTTCTAGCACCTCTACTTGCTCTTCTTCAGCAAGGCCAGTCTTCTCAATATATATGGAATAGGTTGCACCAGTTTCACGTAATTGCTTTAGTGCTTGACGCAACTCATTTAGAACGGCCCGTACATTATTGTAATTTTCAATCATAGTGTCCCTCCTTTCTCATCCTATCAATCTATTCTTATTTTTCTATAAACATATCAGTTTATTTAGGTTCGATTTGTACGCCCCATTCGCGAAGAACACGTAGAACACGTTCTTTTACCTCAGGTAATGCCTTTTGTACAGGCGCGCTAGGTTCAAATCCTACGTCTAACGACTCAGGTTCAACACCTATAACAATAGCATCTTCCAATGGATTTTCTTGAATAGCACGAATACGCAATATATCTTGCATGCCTACTTCATGAACCGAAATATGGTCCGTAAAATACTGTTCTAATTCGCGATGTGGGAACTCATAAATTGTGCCAGGTGCTTCACCACCATTAACGGCGTCAATCAAGAGAATTTTCTTCATGCCTCGCATATAGGTCAATAATTCCATGCCCATCGTTCCGCCATCAATTAAGCTTATCTGTGGGATGAAAGTATAATTAGCTTTCAAATCCTCTACAACATGAACACCAAGGCCCTCATCGGTAAGTAAAATATTACCTACCCCTAGAACGACAATAGAGTTCTCATAATCATCATAAATGGCATGTAAATCAATACGCGGGCTCTCAGAGCCCGCGTATTCTATGCCACTAAATTGTTCTTCAGTGGATATATTAGTCATCTTGTAATTCCTTTTCTCGTGGATCGTCAGGATTGCTTGGACGATATGTAGTACCAGATGGTTTATCGATACGTTCACCACGACGGCGTTTACCGTTAAGGTCTTCAATATCGATAGGATCATGGGCATAATATTTCATGCCTGAAACCATAGCGGATACTTCGCCAGATTCTTCCATAACATCTTCTCGGAATGCCATGTACACGTGAATAATGGTAAAGAATAAGAAGCCCCATGCAATATAGTGATGGATAATATGAACTTTATATTCACCACCAAATAGCGTAATAATCGGTGCAAAAAGAGTTCCTATAATACCATTAGGATCAATCATAGCATACATTGAAAAACCTGTGATGATTTCAAAGAAGAACATGATATACACCATCATATATGCCGTTCTCGCCAAGGAGTTACGTAACCAGTGATGTTCATGCTTTTGTGGAATCATCAAATAGTGCAATGTTGTTTCGCGAAGGCCATACCAATACCGTTTTTGACGGAATTTAGGCAATAATCTATCCCCGCGATTCCAAAGTGCACCAGCAAATCGGAATATAAAGGAGAATGTCAAAATGACACCCGCAATGAAGTGGATACGGCGCATCGTTTCCATAGCGAACCAGCCATCAATGGCAAACGTTGGTTCCGGATGTCCTGTAATAGCTGCAAACCCTGGATCGCCAATATAAAGGCCTGTCCAGAATAAAGCTGTTACGGAAAGCACCATTGTCCAGTGGAATATGCGCAGCCATAAACTAAATACAACATACGCTTTTTTGTCAGTATGTATTAACATAAGCCCACCACCCTTTATTTACACAATGCATCTGTATTGACGGAAACGATTTTTTCGCCTTTTTTATTGTATAAATGGGTTGCACATGCGAGACATGGATCAAAGGAATGGATAACTTTCAAGATTTCAAGAGGTTTATCCGCCATCTTAACATGTGTATCAATCATAGAATCTTCGTATGCACCATGTTCGTTAGCTGCAGTCTTAGGACATGCATTCCATGTAGATGGTACGATACATTGATAGTTTGCAGAACGACCGTCTTTAATATGAATCCAGTGACCCAAACCACCGCGTGGTGCTTCTACAAGGCCAACGCCCTTAGCATCCTTAGGCCATTTATTTGGTTCAAATTTAGATGTATCCGCCACAGTAGTATCACCATTTTTGATGTTAGCTACGAGTTTATTAAAGAAGTATTGGCTAATATTAGAAGCCACTTGTGCATCGAGACCACGACATGCAGTACGACCAACCATTGTCGTCATCCATACATGAGCAGGCACACCCAATACTTGGGATACAGTATCGATTTGACGAACTATCATGGATTCAGCCCAAGTTGGATCAGTGATAATACCTTGTTTTACCTTTGTATATACGACGATATATTTAGCTAATGGACCCACTTCTGCTGTTTTGCCTTTGAAAGTTGGGGACTTGATCCAAGAATATTTTTTATCTTCATCAAGATATTCCCATTTTTCTTTTGTACCAGATTTAGGGCCTGTAAATTTAGGATCTGTCACACCATCGAGTGGATGAAGTGTGCTAGTACCATCTGGATATGCAAACCAGGAGTGATCAACCTCTTCACTGAGGTATTGAGGATCCATGAAATCCTTACCTTCTAATGGGATAAATGTAGCTTTATCTACACCTAATGCAAAGTTTTCTACAACACCATTAGAGCGAACGATACATTTTTTATGGTAATCGCCATCAGAAATACCTGTATACGCATCATCAGGATAATCGCCATAAGACATAACGCGTTTTTTCGCAAGGCCACCACCATCGACCATGCCTTTTTCAACGTAAATTTTGCCGATAGCTAATAGATCAGGCAAGTAGAAATTACTTACTAAATCCTTAGCCAATGCAATAGATTGTTCTACAGCAGCAAGACGTTGTGTATTGATAGGTGCATTCATGTCATTCATAGAAATAGAACATGGCATACCACCTACAATATAGTGTGGATGAGGATTTTTACCACCGAATACAACATGAGGAATAACTACGTCACGTTGACGGTCTAAAATGTTCAAGTAATGAGATACGGCCATCAAATGAACTTCTGGTGGCAATAATTGGTAATCAGGATGATCCCACCATTGAGCAGAGAAAATGCCTAATTGGCCAGATTCTACAATTTTCTTTACCTTTTGTTGTACAGCTGTAAAGTAAGCAGTTGTAGCTTTAGGGAATTCTTTAGGATATGCAGAATCCTTAGATGCTGTTTCAGCTGGTGCTAGACCGCTTACATTATAAGTAGCTAATACATCATTTTGTAATTGCGCTGTTTTAGCTGGATCTGCACTAAGTGCTGCTACTGGGCTAACCCAGTCAAGCGCATGTAAATGATAGAAATGCACGAGATGGTCATGCACATCTAAAGAGCTATGCATGATATTACGAATGTAGTTCGCATTTTTAGGAATGGAAATACCAAGTGCATCTTCTACAGCACGTAATGATGCCAATGCATGTGTTGTTGTACATACGCCACAAATACGTTGTACGAATGCCCAAAGGTCACGAGGATCGCGGTCCTTTGCAACAAGTTCGATGCCACGCCAAGCAGTACCAGAGGACAATGCGTCCTCTACCTTACCACTTGCTTCATCAACTTTTATTTCTACCCGTAAATGACCTTCAATACGGGAAATCGGATCTACTACTACGCGTTTCATTAGTGACCTCCTCCATTATTATGTTTCTTTTCATCCCATAAGCCTTGTTCTTTCAAGCGTTTTTCTTCTTTCATATCAAGAATTTTATTACGCGTAAGAGTTGCAGCACCATGTACGATAACTGCAGCAGTAGCACCAACAGCAGCTACTGTGCCGATTGTATCAGCTGTAGTAATGGTGTTCGCCAATGGAATATCTGGTAAACGTTTGTAGAATACATCGTTATCCCAGAAACCTTTTTCAGAGCAACCAATACAACCATGACCGGATTGAATTGGATAGGATAAACCATTCCACCAACGCAAGTTACCACAAGAATTATATGTTTGAGGTCCACGACAACCTACTTTATATAAGCACCAACCAGCCTTAGATGCATCATCGTCAAATTCTTCAACGAATAGGCCGGAGTCAAAGAACGCACGGCGATAGCAAGTATCGTGAATGCGATTGCCATAAAATTGTTTAGGACGGCCTTGAGAATCCAAAGGAGGAATTTGACCAAATAATGCGTAGTGCATAACTACACCAGTCATAACCTCTGGAATTGGAGGACAGCCAGGAACTTTAATAATAGGTTTACCAGATACAACAGAGGATACAGACACTGTATTTGTTGGATTTGGTTTTGCCGCTTGAATACCGCCCCAAGATGCACAAGAACCATACTCGATAATTGCAGCAGCGCCTTTAGCAGCTTCTAATAAAGATTCCTTAAATGTACGGCCACCTACTGTACAGTAGATACCATTTTCATCCAATGGAACCCCACCTTCAACAGCGAGGATATATTTGCCATTTTTCTCAGCAATGATTTTTTTAAGGTGTTCCTCTAAAGGTTCTCCAGATGCTGCAGCCAATGTATCATCATATTCCAAAGAAATCATATTCAAGATTACATCGGATGTAAATGGTGAGGAAGAGCGAATAAAGGATTCGCTACAACCGGTACATTCGTGACCATGAAGCCAGATTACAGTAGGTAATTCTGTTGTTTCTGCAGCTTTTACAACTGTATCAAGCATAGTAGGTGGCAACCCTAGAATAGCAGTCAACGCCACGCAAGATTTCATAAATGTACGCCGACTGAGACGTCTCTCTTGGAAGAGAGTCCATAAACTGTTCACACGATTTTTCATGGAATACAGCCTCCTTACAACAACTTTGCAGCAATATGTATATATTACCTAATCAACTATAACTATTGAGAGATATATTATCTCGATTAACTTATTATATCATTTTAAATTACATAAAACTATGACATTATGTATATATATCAAAAAAATTGATAAGAAAAACACCTATCTAGATAATATTAATAATGGCTCTATAATAAATGTTGGGGTGACACCACTACGGTGTCACTTCCAACATTATTTTTTTGCAAAAAAATAAGCATA